>Ga0325405_1001700_pt1 | contig 22480 bp, 8 predicted proteins | sample PopdelMetagenome_21_FD_205663 | JGI IMG/M metagenome (GOLD analysis project Ga0325405, IMG submission 205663) | Populus deltoides microbial communities from Bellville, Georgia, United States - Xylem-Control-R2 | ecosystem: Host-associated > Plants > Phyllosphere > Stem > Wood/Secondary xylem...
AAATAATAGTTATACTACTGGAGACGGCCTTAATAATACGATTCCTGTGTTTCTGTAGTGGGCCAAATTAAACTGGGCTTAGGAACCCTGTCCCTTTCAAGACTGGTATTTTCTTATCATAGAAGCAAAAATAATTACTCTCTCAAAAACACATGACAGTACATAATTATCCTTCGGGGTCAGAGATCCAAGAGAACCCGTGAGACCCAGATTGAGATCAGAAGTGGGTTCTGTTTGTTTCTCGAGAAAAAATGCAGAAGATGAACCAAGCATTCGAGAAAGTGAAGATGCTAGTTGGAATGGAAGTGGAAGATGAAGAAGAAGGTGTTGCAACAGTGGAAAGCAGTTCCTTTACTTTCATGGATGATTTCAATAGAGACTGCACCCTCTCCACTAAACAAGTTTGTATCTTTTCTTTGGTTTTTAATCTATGACATTGACTCTTTGACAGGTTTGTTTCATGATTCAATTTTATGTTAGGAGGGTATCTTGTTTTGACATTGGAATTGTCTTTTAAAGGGGGTTTTTTCTTTGGCTGCTTATCCGTTTTAAGGATGAAAACTTTGATAAGATTCCTTCTAGTGTAATGTAATGCTGTCATCATGGCTTGTAAATAAGTGGTTTTTATAATGATTGAAAAACTAATACCACAATTTATGATGTGCATGTTTTATATTTTAATGATTGGTGGGTGACCATTCAGCTTTGTTTTGATGCAAAACTTGCTGTTGTGGGAGCTAGATTTTTCAAGATAAAGATTTAATGCTATTGAAAATGAGAAAGAGGATATTTTGAGTTTGTGAAAGGAGGGTTCAACTACATTAAGAGTTAGTGTATCCCCGTAGTTCCAAACGCCCCTGCATCAGGCATAATGGGGCTGTTTTTGGAGCTTGCTTTGACTTTTGGTCTTAAATTTCCTGCGCTGACAACCAAAACATTGACAACTGAAGTCAGAAAATGTTTTCTTAACAATGTATATGAACATTGGGTAGGGAAAAACCCTGATTGTAACTCGTTTTTGGATATGGATGTTGCATTTAAATTTGGCTGAAATTGCAAAGGATAATTAGTTCTAAATTGAGGAATCAGAATTCAAGCATCAGCTGTTGACTAAGATTGGTTGGACATTCCTTCTGTTTTTCCTATGTTGATGTGATTATTTATTTGTTTTATTTGAATTTATATTGAATGTTTTATTGCCAATACATCTCAATATGGTGTGCTTTCTCTCTCTTTCTTTCAAACAGAGGTTTTACGGTTTTGCCATATGCTTTTCTACTGGCTTAGCTTGTGTCCTTTTGGTAAGTCTTACCACTTTCAAATTCTAGCTCCCCTTTCATTACTGTATCTTATTATTACCAGCATTTCTCTAACAAAATCTGGCAATGACATTTTCTGGACAGAACACTGCCCTTTGGTTGACCAACTAAATAGTATTACTTGGTTAGTCTCTTGCCCAAGAAACAAGATCCTGATATAAGTACTCAAAGCAACAAGATAACCATTGCTTGTTTGACTAGGGGGAGGGGACTTTCAAAGCAATACCCTTACCATTTAGTTTTAGAAATGGAGTTCTACATGTTGAATTAAAAGATTAATGCTTATACTAGAACAAGTCAACAATTTTGAGTAGGATCAAGCACATACTACGCACACAAGGCTATATAAGCTTGTTGTTCTTTACTTTATGATGGGTGAAAGCAACAAAGAGACCTGTTATGTTTTAGGCTTTCTATGCTCCTTTAGTGTTACAGAGTCCGTACTTGCATTAAAATTTAAAGGAATTCAATTCTATCACAAAGTTTAACTCAGCTGGGACAAATGGTTTAACTGCCCTTTGTATCATTCTAACCTTAGTATTTGTATCTTTGAGATTTTGAAGTGAGGAGATTGAAACGTTATCCAGTATCTTGTTCGTATATTGCTCATGGTATTTCTGTATGACACGATTTCACTTGACATAATTTTGTGTCTTTTGAAGTTACTGATTTGCTTTGTCTTCCATGATCTGTTGTTGCAGTCAATGCTGGTGTTTTTCAATCCAGTCAAGTTTGGAATTACTTTCACATTTGGCAATTTGCTTTCACTTGGGAGGTCTGTGTTTTGGATTTATGTATTTTCTGCTCCATGCTGCTGGGGGCTAATTAAAACATTTTATATGGTCATATATATCAGGATATCTGCTCTATTTTACTCATCTTTTTACTGCACGTAGGTCCTTTAGCCTGTGATTTAGGTGAATTAAATCTATTGTGTTACAGTGATCTGATTGTGCAATTTTTTATCCGCATTTTAGTATATGATCCCATATATTTCGAGCCTTTTCTTCTTAGCCTGCATATTATACAATAGATGATGGAAAGAGCAAAACAAGAAAGAAAAGATCTCAAGTTTCTTCCATGATTTGTGTGTTAGGCATCTTCAACACAAGTTTCTTGGTGAAGAATGTAACTGAAACCATGTTTATGATAACTTATTTCAAGTTTTACTTGGAAGTAAGACATATCTGGCTTCAGTTGCAAACATTGATGAATATGATTTATAATTAAGCAGTCTTAGTATTTGGTATTTTTATACCTTCATTTTTAGGAAGTGCTAACTTGTGAGTACCCTGCAAGCACAAACATCTTACATTATTTAAAAGTTTGTGATTCCATCCTTGCGATGATGAAATTTGTTTATAATTATAGTGTCAAATGTTTTTGAGTTTTTGTGTGTGGCCAAGTTACCTTTATTGACTGACTTGTTATTCTGTTCTGCTTAATTTATCATGGAGATAATCATTAATTAGCTAAATCCATTTACATCTTTTATGAGTTCATTTGGTGGCTATTTTTTATTTTTTTATTTCAGATACTAAGTTGGTGTCTTTTCTATTGCAGCACAGCATTCTTGATTGGCCCAAAACGTCAAGTTTCTATGATGCTTGATCCTGTTCGTATATATGCAACCGCCCTGTATCTTGCAAGTATAATTATTGCTTTGTTCTGTGCTCTATATGTAAGCCAAGCTCTTGCCCTTTTTTCTTCCTTCCTGATCGTTATCTGTAATTTTCTTCAGACAGAACCATAATTTTGTTCTCATATTTTATGATCTTCCACTGTATACACTGGTCAGGTTCATAACAAGCTTTTGACACTGTTGGCAATCATTTTGGAGTTTGGTGCGCTAATTTGGTATGTTGAAGTACTCTAATCGTTGTGCACATTTTATTTATCTCATTCCTACTACAATGACTGTTGATTCCCATGGAATTGCAGTGACATTTTATTTATCTCATTATGTTTGTTTTTTATAACGCTGGTTTATCTGGCAAATGTATGGCACTACCAAAACCTGACCAAAGCTAAGCATGAGACAGAAATGAGGCCAAGTTATTATGAGAAACTTGAGATTTTTTATAGTTCTCCTTTGAATGTGTTCAGAAGAAGGTAAACTTGCAACAACCTAAAATAAGTGCATTCAGACATGTTTCTATTGATAGACCATGCTACAGTCAATTCCTCTGCATATCGAATCTGAAGTCATGTAATCTATGCTTTTTGTACATAGTGTCCTACTTGATTTGTCTTATACAATTTTATTGAGTCATCAGCTCTTGTTATAAGCCAGTCAAAAAGAATCCAAACCTTTTTGTGAAGGAAAAAAGCACATTGTTTGGGCTAACCATGAAAGCAGTCCTTATTTGCTTAAATGCTATATTTTAGCTAGTCCATTTTTTATGTTTGCTGCTCATATTTGGTTTTTTTAGTTATTGCTAAAGTTATCCGTGTATGGGCATTATCACTTGTGCAGAAGTGCAAAGGCTACGCACCATATAATCAAAATGGCATTTCCCGCTCTCTCTGTTTAATTATGGCTACAATTCATGTGAATTTTCCCTTTTCACTCTTTACAGGTATAGCTTGAGCTACATCCCTTTCGCAAGGGCCATGGTCTCCAAGATCATGTTAGCTTGCTTTGACACAGAATTTTAGGCTGATATACAATCTGTAAAGAACTCTGGAGGCTTTGATTGGAGAAGACAATTCAACCTGTGTGGATGAGACATTTCTGAGGCTGTATATCGAGGGAGGTTAGTAGACCTCAGATGGATCAACTACAAACCTTTTATGTATGACGATTCCTTTACCATCCGCTTTCTTCTAGGCTTTTTTTTCTTTCTTTCTTTTCCCCGCTTAGGTTATGATGAGAATGAACTTGGCTAAGTTCGTATGTATTTACTTCAGGGCGATGTTAGAAACCCTAAACCCTACGAAGTTTACTACTATTGTGCATGAATATAAGCTCACCTTTTTGCCCATACTTAGTGTATCTTTTCTTCCCTGAAACCTCACACCATTTTCTTTATAGTTGGTCCCTTGTGTTGTTCCATTTTCTGTTGTTTGTGGCCGCATTATTGCAAACTGGTCACTTGCACTTGCTTTCTCATATGTATTGATTGCGTTGGAAGGTTCGTTTTGACTAACTGCACTGAAAATCTCAGCAAAGATCGCTAGGCTTTTAATTGAAGTCTTACTTTATATTGTATTCAATACTGAGGGAGCAGTCAAGATCTCCATAGAAGTGAGCGCAAGGGAGAAAAATGATACGAGGCTGCATCACTGATACCATAAATCTCATGGAAAAAAACAAGAAATAGTCTTATGATGGCCTTTGGTCGAAGCACAGCACAATGCTACTTCCCATTTCAGCAAGGTTTACAAAAATCAAGATCCGCTGCTACTCGCTACTCTGTGTCCCATCACTTAAAAGACCCAGCAGAAACGCAGTGGCTCCTAGTGGTATTTCATTTTCGTTGGTGAGGATGACATAAAAGACAGTAAATTATTTTATTTAGTCCCTGTATTTCTTATGATTTTGGACTTTAGTACTTCTGGTTTTAAAAATCGTTACTTAGTTACTTGACCAGAGTTCCCTGTTAATTTCTTTCAAAATATCCAAGCTGCCCTTCTCAACTGCCCTTGTGATTTGGTTTTTGGCAGGCGAGATTGAAAAAACTGACTAAAAGACAAGGCTATTTTAGGGAAAAACAATTAAATTATCATGGTTAACTAGTATGTTGACTGCATTATAAATGGATCTTAAATTACAATGATTCAACATGTGCTCTTCATTCCAAAGAGATTAACTAATTATTTAGGTAAAAAGACAAGGATTAGATAACATTTTACTCTACAAGATAACAAAATCACCATAAAAACTGAATTATTGAAATCATAGTTATCATTCTCGATTTGAATCTATCTAGATTACAGGGTTGAATCAAATCGGTTAATCTATAAATTTATAGGTTAACTCAAACTATATTTTATAACTCCTAAAACAATATTATTTTAGGTTTTGTTTTATTTAAAAAAACCAAAAGCAATGTTTTTTTCATAAAAAATCTAATTTCAAGTATAACCTAGTCTAAATCAAGTTTCAAATCAATAAATCATCAAATTAATTTACTAAACAGGGCTTGGTTTTATAATTATGAATAAACCTACAAGTTCAATCTTCGTGTTAAGCTCTCTCATTTTTTTAGAAAAAGATTATGTTATATAAAATCAAAAATATTATACAAAATATAAAAGGTATAATCGAAGTCTTACGTGTTCGAGACTTGGATAAACAAAGGCTATAAATTCAACAAAAACAAATTGAAAAGCCAATACATTGAAAAGAGAAGTCAAAGAAAAAAGCTAAGAAAATAGCAAAGAAATCGGTTGATCGATTTATAGAAATCCTAGAAACCGGTTGACTAGTACACACAAAAAAAAACTAGTCGATCAGTTTCTAGAAAACCCAGAACCAGTCGACTGGTTATCCTATTAACCGGAAAATAGGCTGAACCGGAGAAGGCAGTACCATAACACTCAATCATGATCCTTAACCTTTATCTTCTTCTTTATCCATCTAGAAATAGGAATAAACTCACCCTCAGAATCCAATGTATCCGAGGTAAAGGATGAAGCATTAGGAGTTGCTGCAGAAGATTCCTGAGCCTCGGAAGAGCTTGGAAGTGACCCTTGCTTACTAGTAGTGCACCGAACCAGTTCCTTTTGAGCTAGTTGTTTTTTCCCAACATGCCCTTCTTTTGATGTTGTTAAGCCGAGCTCTTGTGGCTCCTGAGGAGCTTGCATAGATGGCTCCAGAGGTGCTGGCGAAGTGTTCAAGGTAGGATCAGCAGTAGTCGAGGCTACAGGCAAGGCATCACCCTTTACCTTCTTACTATCCTGAGTATGCCATTTGTGACCAAAAACCTTGCACTTTTTACAGTGCCTCGGCTTCCACATCAACAACGATGGTCTCAGTTGAGTCACATTGCTGAACCTTAAGATTATGGACAATCTGCAGTGAAGCATCTGACTCAACACATCTAATCGCGTGACGTTACAAGTCTGCTCATCACATGATAATTAATGGCTTACCAACCATACTCCAATTAAGGGAAGATTTGTTCACCCTTTCCCCTTTTTACACATCCAAACACAGCTAACGACAACTACAATCATTTATGCCTTCAAGAATTGCAAATTGCTTGACTATCACCCTCTCTAATGATTAGTAAAATGGTGGATTGGTAGAGGGCTTGCATTTTGCAATTCTTTTCCTCTCTCTGCTCACTGTTGCATGCATTAAAAAAGAGAGAAAGAAAATCAAAATCACTACTAATTGGCTAGGTCTAAAGCATGTGCTAATAATGAACACTTTGTGTCTCTCTGCATGAATCAATATCACCAAGGCAAATTAACAAAGAAAAGAAATCATGATTATATGGTAAAGAAAATATAGGAATTGATTGCAAGAGTCCTTGCTTAATTATTATTTTAGTATTAATCTTAGCATCATGGAAGCATCAATTAGTGCCTATGCTTATCATAATCATACCCCTAATTCTGCTACTTAACTTTTCTTAATCAGGTATCCTAAGCTTAACCCTGATAACCCTCTGTCAAGTTCAAAATCTTTCCTCAACAGTCAAAGAGTTCCAATTCTTTCTGCACATGCACCCTACTTACGATTTTAATCAAATACTTAATTAGTCACTCATTTGCATTCCCATTTCTCACCCCATCTTACCTTCCTGTAATTCAAACTTGAGATCTCACTCTGATAGCATGAGACATAATAAGGTTTCGTTTGTTTATGTGATATGGGGTGGTGCTGTTTGCGTCTTATTCTAACCATATATTTAAAAGTATTTGATTAATTAACACACATCTTCTTTAAATTAGAAACAAACAAAATATTGAGCTTAGAAAACTTTGAGATATAAATGCTGTTAGATGGAGACAATTATATGACTGTGAAATGGGTAGTTGAAGCCTCAATATGATTATTATCAAAAAAATTTGTTAGATGTGACAGCATACTGGTATTTGCATTAATTATAATTCCTGTGTAAAACATTAGTTTGCTAAACATTTCATGATCAAGCATGAATCTGGGGTGGTATATCTAGAGGCATAGCCACAGGAACATCAAAGTAAAGATAGTATTCGGTACAACATGATGTGATGTGATGATAACAAACTTAGTTTCCTTCTGGATTTGATTTTCTATGAGGATGAAGAAAAGAAAGAGGCTCCTGGACTGCATGATATTGAACATACCTAGATCATAGAACTACCTAGACTACTTTGTATTTGCTCATAATAGTGGAAGACGTTATAGGATGAATGCTGAAAGCTGGAGAAAAGCATAATAAATCATAAAACAACAGCAAATGCTTAGTTCTGATAGTCTGCAATATGCTTCTAGCTGCTAGTTGAGTTCTTGACATAGTTATGTTTGTTGTTGTGCATCCACACTTTGAGAACTCTTCTCTTGATCCCCAACTCTTGACAAAGCCCTTGCACGACAGATTCTTCTAGCTTTTGCATTTTCCACCCGGCTTTCTCTGCGAAGTTCAACATCTTTTGTTTCTGTTCTTCTGTGAACTTGGTCCTAAACCTCTTTCTCAGCTTCTCAACTGGTCTAGTGGTCAGTATCCCACCTCCATTATCTTCTTCCTTCTCATCGGATTCTGAAGTGATTGCATTTGCTCCACCATTTTTGTGGGAGACTACCACTTGGTGAGGTGGTGGTGCCCTTGAGGAAATGAAGGAACTTGTAGGGTACCCTTGTGGTGGTGATCCAATAATGCCATTATGATGGCCCGAAATGAGTCTACCACTCCCAATATTGCTCATGATAGGATAGCGATGATGGCAGTCATATGAGCATTCGCCATCTATCTCTTTCCTGTGGAAGTTCCTATGGCAATTGCAGGCTGAGCACTTGAGGGCCTCAAGGCTGCCTTCTTCTCCTCCTGGTATGAACTCACCACACCCATCTGTTGCATTCCCACCAATAGCGGCTGCATGGTTTTTGAGGCATTCCTTGTACCTCATCACTTTCTTGTAGGGCTTTTGGTCCTCCTGCTGGCTTGAAGGGGAAGAATGTCCATTGGTGGGAACTTGAGCTGCTGCTGCTGAAGTGACAGTGTGGCTGTGGCCATTTCCACCTGCATAACTACCATTCCTTGAGATTGGCATGTCCTTTTGTAGGTTAGATTCATCCATCCTTTATTCTTATTTTTGGTGCTCCTTCCAACCAAAGCAATTGAGTGGAAATTGTACTCTTTTCTGGGATTTAAGGACTTTGGCAGTTAGTCACCTCATTCACTAGCTCCCTCTCTCTCTCCTTTGTCACACGCATACAAAAAAAAGATAATGATACTTATGGTGGCCAAGACTTGAAATCTTCACACACAGATGCTAAATCTTTCTCTGTATTTTATTTCCCAAGAAAATGGAAAGAAACCAAAACAAGTGACTCATTTAGAAAAGCCAGTGAAGGGAGTAAATGTCCAAGTCATGGAAAACTGACAGAATGGGGCTGATGAGGTGAACATGATCAATGAAGATGGGCCAAAGACTGATTGAGAAAACCTATAAAAACATTGGATGCTCTTGGAAATATATGCTCAGCTTAAATGTATCTGATGGGAAAAGGATAGGGTGACAGACAAAAAGGACGGATGACACACATTCACCACTATATGCTTTTATTAATACAAGAAATTAGTGATGAAATTTGCAAGTGAAGCAAAGAAACTTATAACTAGAGCTTATATATACATTTATTTATATAACTAGAGGAACTAACAGTACTTCTAGGCTATATGGTAGTAATTAATTTATGAAGAAAGCCGAGGGAGAAAGACAAATATGAGAGAGGTTAGCAGCAAGGATAGAATTAAAAACTGGGATGGTTTTGCTTTCTTTGCTTGCACTATCAACAATATAGCAATTAGCTTTTAGGGCATGGACAGGCCAATCTCAGAAGCACACTTCAATTGTTTGGTGGAAATAGTAAGCAAGAAAAGACCAAGCAAGAAAAATGGAAGACATGATCTGTGCCTGTCAGAAAGTGTCAGGTCAGATATATAGAGGCTGATATAAATGTCATGCAAGTGGTTGTTTCAGCAACAACTACGAAATTAATGAGATTAAAGACCCTTTTCCTGTCATGAAATTTCAGGTATTTTCTTAAAGAAAATCTTGTAAATCTGATAGAAATACAATCACTATGGTGAATTTAAGCTTAGTTTAATGAACTAAACTACGGTGAATTAATTAATGATCAAAGATGAGCTGCTAGTGTAATAATCTTGAGATTCCAGTAATTGGCATTGAGCTGGCTTCCTTTTGCCTTCCTATTATGCATGTAATCATTATAGTCTAGAGAGGTATATCTTAATGTTAGTGCATTTTTTTCTTAGCTTTAGAGGAGTCCTTGTCCCTTCCATCATATCATATTGACAAAATCTTAGATGCCTATATATATATATATATATATATATATATATATATATATAGCGTGAATGAGTAAAACTTCCTTGCCTTTCTCCCTGTGTCGAGTTCTCCATTTCTCAAGTCACAGTACTAACCTGGCCGCACAACTGTGGAAAAAGAGAATTAATTTGTCGGCAACAAGGTAGGTTTTTTTTCTTAAACCAGTGGTTTGAATAGTTGAAAATGTCATTAAATCCAAACAGTAGTGTTCATGGAGTATTTATTGGTGCTTATGCATAACCAGCTGCTAGCTAATTAAATTGATCTCCAAGTCTCGCGCACCATGTAGAAATGAAATTAATGAATGATAGTTGGCAAAGGTGGTTTCCATCTCCATTAATAAGATTCAATACCCTTCTGGTTCTACTGCCATAGACTGAGCAATTGACTCTCTAACAAGTATAGTTCAACAACTTGAGCTACCATAAGCAAAATTAGGGTTCAAAATCAATCTCAAGGTTGAAAGAACTAACCATTTATTTATATAATCATAGAACCACAACCCTTGCAAATGGAGTTGAAGGGGCTAAAATCACCATTTAATCTATCTATTGTATCATCATACATTTACTTGTGAAACAGAGGTAGGTTTGTATCTTTATAAGTTGCTGAGGCAATACAGCTCAAAGGAGAGACTACTCCAGGGAAATGTGTGTTTGGTATGTTGTTAATTTTTATAATTACGGTTTAAAAAAAATAATTTAAAAAATCTATAAATTACAACCTTTTTAATTAATAATTTAGAAAAAACTTGGTGGGATTAATGTAAAACTGTGGTGTATATTGATTAACCAAACACCTTTAAAATTATAACAAATATAGACTTATTTGTGTATACTATAGAGTGAATGGCAGTGGTTACAGTAGTTGTTTTCATTTAAGATGGCAGGATGACCTGAGCCTGTGAGCAGGGAACTGGAGTAAATGATAACCACTCGATATTTAGTAGAGTAAATTCTAAAACCATCCTCCGAACAAAGTCCTTGTTCCATTTAATTTCAGTTTAAGTTTATCATAAATTAATAATAATAAATAAATAACCATCTTGAATATATATATATATATATATATATATATATATATATATTAAACTAATGTTCTCTTTGCTGATATATTATAATAATGCAAAAGGCAAGACACAGGACAGGACACAGAGACATGCTTAGGCTTCTTCATACAACAAGGTGTAGGATGTTGCTTGCAAGCCAGGAAATGGACAGAAAGGAAGCTCTGAGGTAGCTCCTACTCTACTTTAATCACCGTCTTTCTACTCTATTATGGAGTTAATTAATGGTGTCTTAGGTCAAAAAGGCAACAATTTGCCAACCTTAAACAACAATGTCTTGTTGCTTCTAGAACTTGTAAGAATTCATATTAATTGTAGTATGCGATGATCCTTCATTGCTCTAGCCATTTTGGTTGATTATTGCAGTCCAAATTCATCATCAAATGGTAAATTACAACACCCCTCCTCACATGTCATAAAGTTTTTTGAATCATTCAAGAATCTAAAGATCTGATGAGAGCCTTAAAAACCTTCTTTTAATCCAAAATGTCTTTGATGTTCTCAAAACCATCCCCTCATTTCTTTAAAATATTGAAGACATCATGATATAAAAAGATCCTTTTGTCATACATTAAAACTTTTGGATAATCTTTGTAATTTCATATTATTTAAGGGATTATTGCATTTAACCCGATCTATCAAAATCAAATAATATAGATATAATAAATAATAGGAGATTAAAAAACATAAAAAATAAACATGATATTTTAAGTGACGGAACATGTTTTTTAAAATCCAGTCTACCCGGTCCAGTCTATTATATGTTCAAAACTTACCATTTTTGTTATATGATTTTTTACATTTGATTCTTCTAAGCTCAACCCATGAAAACAAACAATATAAATCTAAATATTTATAATATTCATAAAAAATTTAGCCCTGCCTAATATATTAGTTAAAAAATTAGAAATAAAACCCAAACATGACCAGCAATATCAGGATTTGGAACAAAGTTTTTCAACTTTCTTTCTATCCTTCACCCTTTTTAGTTAAAGAAGGAAACAGATGGAAGGCATGGTGATCCCCAAACCCAGGTGATGATCCTGAACCTTTGATATCACTTGTGTAAGGGATTTTCTCATATATCCAACTTCTTGTTCAAAAACAGAGATATGCAGGGCCAGGTTTGGAATGAGACAGGGCCAGGTTTGATTCACAAACCCAAAGAAGATGAAACTAGAGCAAATGGAAGGTTGATAGGGCACAGCAATAGAACCTAGTGGTTTTTTTTTTTAGGGCAAGATGATGAAGAAAAAAAGGAGTTGGAAAACACAGGTTTCATTATTGAATTTTCTTATGCACAAATCCAAACAAGTCTTCTAATGCATAAATGTGTGTATGAATACAACACTGCTTAAATACACATACAGCAGCTCTGCTCTGCCACTCTTAAAAATAAATGCAGTACAACACTGGATTTCGAACTCTACCTATTTCCGGTGTAAAAGTGGAAAGTGTTCACAATGTTCGGTTTATTTAGCAGCTGTAAACTTGTAAGAAGCATAAGAAAGAGTACCATTGCCCCAGCTATGGTGCAATAGTTTCGCCTTGGCGTTTTCACCTGCAGCTCCCATGGCTACATGCAAAGGGTAAAAGTGGTCTGGCCAAGGATGAGCCTTCTTTCCATACGGTGCCCTTGAGTCGTAGTGATTCACATCTTCATATCTTCACAAAATGAAAAAACTTGCTTAGATGAAAATCAAACTGTGGAAGCTGATAGTATCCTCGATTAAGATGACAGAGTGGGAAGCATTTTCATGCCCAAGTAATAGAATAAAATGAAAAATCCACAGAATTGATCATGTTAAGCCCGTTTTAAACATGGAATGAAATTCTCAGCAGCTATTCTATGAAACAACAGCTCAAATTTAAAATGCTACCCAAATGATGATTTTATCTGCAATATGTAGTTTACACGGAGAAAAAATCAAACATAATCTTGGAAAGATACATCTAAATCCTAATAAAAGAGAATTCAATCGCTTCAATCATCAAAAGTAGAGTTGGAAAACAAGCCATCGTTTTGAACTCGCAGGATGACAGCTACTCAAATTAATCACTTCAATCATTAAAAGTAGAGTTGCTTAGAAGACAAAAGGTGATCGTTTTGAATTCACGGGATGGCAGCAACTCAATGAAACAAACACACACATAATTTCCTAATCAATCACACACTCTGATACAATACGATATAACACCAAAGATCTCAAGAACTACAGAATGGAAAATGCCCACGACAGATATTTTTAGAACTAGAAATTATCGAGAAAGTGATAGTTGCAAAAACCATAGCCCTGCCTCCTAATCCATAGCCCCTACCATGTGAATGCATGTGTTCCATCAATTCCACAAAGACTCCATCAATTACAGGATGAATATATATATGTTGTCCTAAACTGCACGTATTAGAGTGTACTATAAGCAAGGAATTTTCCAACGAAAAAATTACCTTCCTTCAAGAAGAGCATTTTTAAGCCAAGTATCAAACTGCGAAGCCCATGAAGGAACAGGAGTGCCCTCGGGATGCATGGCCCCCAAGTTGTGAGTAGTAGCTCCAGATCCCATGACGAGGATACCTTCCTCCTTGAGGGGGGCCAACGCCTTTCCCATGTTATAATGGTAAGTTCCATCTCTATCTGACTGAACTGAGAGCTGGCACACTGGAATGTCAGCCTCGGGGTACATGAACATCAGAGGAACCCATGTGCCATGGTCAACTCCTCGTTTTTTATCTTCATGAACATGCTTGAAGCCATTTTCCATGAGCAATTCCTTCACCCTCTTTGCCAATTGTGGCGCGCCTGGTGGTGTATATTTGAGCTGGTAGAAGGGGAAAATTATTGGAAACATAAATAAAATGATCCAGTTAACCAAGAAAAAAAGAGAGAAAAGTTCCAGCCCAAAAATCCTAACTAATTGGTTTGGGGCCAACCACATATATCTATTTTCTCCGATGCCAGTCCCTATTTGTAGCCAAACTTCCTGTGAGATGTTCTGTTCAAATTTAATATAATTCTATACATGTACATATCCGAGTCGCTATAGAAATAGTCTATCATCAATAAGAATCCAAGGACTTTCAAGACCTCTTCGCTTCATACGGCTAGAAAGATCTACAACTCTCATAATCTTACTCATAATTGAATGCTTTGTCTGCCTTTCAATCATCACCTAGATGCAATTCTTCGAGGTAAGAATATTTCAACAGATTAATAACTTTCCAATGCAGGAGAAAGCAACAGACAACAACGGCCTTACGGTCTAAAACTCTAGATACTACTCTACATCTTCAACATTTTACTCACAGTTTCAACATTCAATTTCAATTTCATACTCCAAATCACACAATTAGATCATACAAACAAATAAAAAAAACTTATTCTTTTTCCTAAATATCTGATCATAGTGACTCTCAAAAGTTAATCAAGCTACAACTAGGGCAAAGTCTGAATAACGCAGATGAGAAAAAAAACCTTCAAGAACCAAAAAGCAGAAAACCTTTCAAGGAATCTGCATCTGCATAAAACAAACTACTGCTCTGATGGGTATGTCCAACGTTTGACCATAGTTATGACGATGAGTTTTAGCTTCAAACATGGAAAAGAAGCAATTGGCCCACACAAATCAACCGAGGACATTCTTCTACCTAAATATCTGATCATAAACTCTAAGAGATTAATCAAGCTAAAATCTCACCAACCCAGATAAACAACAAGCAGATAATACCATGCAACTTTAATAGGTGTGTTCAACGTTTGATCATAGACTTATCAATGACTTTCTGCTTCAAAAACAATCAATCAAAGACATTCTTCTATCTAATGTCAGATCATAAGCACTCAAAAACCAATCAAACTAAAACCTCAGCAACCCAAATAAGAAAAAAAAAAAACAGAAAACTCTTAAGGAATCAAGTACCTGGTACATGGGTTTGGGGAAGCCATAGAAATCATAAATGGTGTCATTAATATTAACAACATTAACTGTTGGTTCTTTGGTGTCCCAATGTCCAGAGATAACAAGAATGGCTTTAGGCCTTTCTTTAAGAACAGTTTGTTGCCATGATTTCAAGAATTGCCTCGCTGGTATGCTTTCATCGATCGCCATCATTGGGGATCCATGAGAGATATAGACCGTGTCCATCAAACCCTTCTTGCAAAAAGAATAAATAAAAAAAAGTGTTGTCTTTTGGATTCAATGAATGAAACTAGCGCATCAACGACTAGAATAGGTTCCCTTCTTAAAGAGCATGTGCATCTATATATATATATATAGATATATATCGAGTTTGGTTTGACCTTGCCCTTGTGGATGATGTCCTTGCTGACGTTGTTTTTGGGTGAAAAGTCAATTTCACATCTGGTCTCCAATCTGAGGTGTTTTCTAAAATGTGGGTCGGTAGTCAATTTGGCATCTGGCCGGCAATCACATCTCTACACTACCGTGTGTTCATGATGATATGGCTTCCGAGTAATCCGTGTATGTGGATGACATCTTGATCCATGTTCAAGATAAATCACGCATGCACTTGAGGCTAATTGTGTAGGTGTGAATAAATTAATCTAGACATCTTGAATTATCAAAGATAAAAAATAAAAAAATAAATAACGTATTTTCTTACATAAATTCGGGGTAATAAATATTAATTTTAAAGCTCGAAATTCTTAACTATTAAATCGACACTTGAAGTTTATACAATAAAACATTTAATATCTTATACATATACCGAATTAATATTATGATTATGGTGTGTAGAAAAGGTTGAAGAAACGATGATAATAATTTAAGAAGCAAGAAGTAGTCTCCAAATGCTGAAACAAATGATGAATTAGATAGTCTTCAAGTACATATTACATATTTGATAATAATTTTAATATATTTTTAAATAAAAAATATATTTTAAAAAACAACCAACATCACTAAATAAATAATAATTAAAAAAAAAAAAAACCTACCATTCAAGCAACCAAAAGCTTCCTTTGCAAGACAGGTTGAAAGTCAATATCTCATGGAGAATTAAAAGCTAAAAAACTATAGGAGGCAGCTGCTCCCGTTGGACCGCTTGTGTTTATGGGGCTGCCGCGGGAAGAAAGCATGGAATTGGAGCCATGTCAAATAAATACAGTAAGCTCTCTCTGCCTATTAGAAATTGTACGGACAATGTTTCTCCTGTGTTTTTTTTATGATGAATGAAGGAAGGAAGGAAGGAAGGAATGCATTTTAATTAGATGGGAGAGAGAAAGAGTGCTTGTCATCTTGAGACCACCTCAAACCATTTAGGTGAGAGCATACTTCTCTATTAAAATAAATTCTTTTTATCGATCATTTACTCAATTTATTATTAATTAATTTATACTAAAATCCCTTGTAATTTAACTATAACAGAACAATGATATGTTTTCTTCTTTTTTAATTTGATCCTCAAGATTATTTTTTTCAATCTCATTCTCTAGTATTGAATTTTAATTTGTTTCGATTTATTTTTTAAAGAGTTATCACGGTGTCATGATTCATGTTTCGCAGATTAACTCGGATTGATTTTGATCATTTTCTTGTTTTTTTCTCTACTTCATCATTCAAAGTTAGGTTGATTGAGAATTGGGTTTTATTTTTTTATTTTTTTTCTATAAGGTTATCACAGTCTTATAACTCGGCTCGTGGGTTAACTCAATTATCTTAGGGTTTTTATGTTCTTTTTTTTTAATTGAATGTCTTTTTTTCAATCTTATCCTTCAATATTGGATTGAATAGGCATTGGGCTTTATAATTTATTTATTTTTGCTTTCTATAAAGTTATCTCATCCTTATAACTTGGGTCACAAGTTCGGTAGTTAACTCGGGTTAACTTGGGTGGTTTTTTATGCTTTTTTTTCCAATATCATCTTGTAACATTAGGTTAACTAGGAATTGAGTTTCGTAATTTGTTTTGATTTTTTTTCGATGTTATCTTGGTCTCATGACTCAAGTTTAACAAGTTAACCCGGGTTGGCTTAGATAATTTTTTAATTGAATTTTGTTTTCAATTTCATCCTTAAACATCGAGTTGATTGGAAATTGGGCTTAATAATTTTTTTTATTTGCTTTTTACGGGGTTTTAGGGTCTCATGACCTAGGTCACGGATTTGGCAAGTTAATCTAAATCGATCCAAGTAAATCCGAATTGATTTAATATGTTGGCGTCTCAATATTTTTCTTTAAAAAGATATCATCTTGATTTTCTTTACTCATATTACTTTTTTTTACCAGTAGTTTGAGTTGTCTTTGAACCTGCAAAGTCAATTAGATCATATTAGATCATATTGAATCAACCCCACATAGTTTTTCTTCCTGTAAAAGAACATGTTAACAACATTTAAATATTTTTTTCACATTTAGCAAAAATTTGATTCAATCCATAATGTAGCGCAGAGAATTATCTAGTTTTAATCTAAAGAGGGTCTTTCAATTGGACTTTACACATGAAATGTTTTACTTTAGTTTAATTTAATAGGTGTGTTTTGTTTTCCAGGAATAAAGTTTAAAGTCAAGGGTTAAGTGGGTAATGTCCAATTGATAGGGACCTAATTGGAAATTTACTTTTTGTTTGAAGGGCCAATTGGAATTAAATGATAGTTGGGGGATAAATACTCACTTCGCAATTTAAAAATTGAAATAAGTTAAGTGTAAATTGTTAAAAACATTTTATCTTTTATTGTAATAAAATACCTAATCAATATTCTCTATTCTCCTTTTTAGTAATAATTTCTTTTGGAAATATTCTTAAAAAAATTATATAACCAATTAAATACATCTTTAATTAATCATTGTTTTTTATTTGAATATTTAATTTTTTAAATACTTATTGGTTCTCAAAGCACTCATCACCTAAGATTAATATAAATCGGTTCAATACATTATTTAAATAAATTGTTTCTTTGTCTGTGATAACTGAGATATTTTTTAAGTATAGTTATGAAGATAATATTTAATGAAGGTATTTTTTTAATTATTTTTATGCAATCTATATATACATTGAATCTCAAGATTTTGTATAAGCTTTACGGATTTAACTCTTTTTTCTTTTTTCATCTAGAACTTCTAGATATTTTTTTTTTTATTCTAGCGTTGCGGCAAGGAATATTTGAGTGTTTTAGTTGATAATATACTAATTAATTAATTAGTAATTGATTAAAAATCAAATTATCTACACAAGTATTCGTCTTAAGCAGAGCAAAGCCACACTGAGGCATAAGGAGGCAACCGCTCCTTAACTTTTTTTAAAAAAAAAAAACATTTACATTAAAATATTAATATAATAGCTTAAGTCATATTTTGCAAAAGGCAAAGAATTAAGATACAATGTATTAATGTACTCTATTGTGACTGTTTGTATTCTTTTCTTGCAAAACCCAAAGTAAAACTTTTATTGTTGAATCTATTGAAAAATGTTTCTGGTGTTTGAATTATAAGCTGGTTATCTCAAATCTTTCTTTTATTTATGTTTAACAGATAGAGAAGTAAATGGATATGTGATGATTTTATTCTATAGCAAAATGAAAACTAATCGACACATATAAAGACTGAAACTAGAAATATTCAGAGAGTCATAGAGAACTTTCTGTTGATGCTTCTATGATTTGTGATTATACCATCAAAACTTTCTATGTTTGATACTTTGATTTATTAGCTCCTCTGTGATAGCAAAACTTCGTGAGCGTTCAAGGCAAAAATCTCAAGAGATTACAAACCTATACCATTTTCATATTTAATTGTTCAACAATATCATTGACATACAACTTAATGAGTTGGATGATCGTTTCACTGAGACGAGTACATGGTTACTTCTTTGTGTGGCATATTTAAACCTAAGTGATTTTTTCTCTGCTTTCAACAAAGAAAAGCTTATTCGCTCTACTCTTTTTTATCCCAATAAATTCTCTATAGTGGATCTTATGATACTTAGTGACCTGAAGGTTTACGTGCTGTCAAGAACACCTTATTGTAAATTTTTTTATTTTATAAGTATTTTTAAATTAATTTCATTGGACATGAGTTAGTACATATGTTTCAAATTGATTTTTTTATATAACGCATGTTTACATAATATCAAGTATTTATTATTAATTTGTCCTTTTATTTAAAAAATCATGGCTTCGCCACTAGTCTTAAGCAAGACTTTTAATGTTAAAAAACAAATTACATAATAAAAATTGATCAATATAAAATATATTAAATTAACATAATAGAATGTTGAATATGTCAATATTTCAACGTAACCAATCAAAAAGATCAAATTCAACGTATCCAATTAGAAGGATTAAATGTTGAATTTTATGTGCCAATATTTTAATATCATATAAATATCATTTTATATAAGTTAGATATATATCATTAGTTGTATATGTGTTATTTTAAGTATCATTCTCAAACAAGACTTGTATATAATTAATTAAGTCTTTTATATATTTAATTTATTATAAAAAAAACACACACACACACACACAATAACAACAACTCAAGAGTCTACCGACTTGTTCAAACTCGGCTTGTTCAAGTTTGAACAAGAATATTCTAAAGTCATACTTCCTCGTAATTTAGAACAAAACCACTAGAACAATAAAAATATCACCGGCAAAACTATATAAAAAATAATTAATTTGGGAAACCTCAAGACTTGTTTTTGTCTTATTATTGGTTTTGTAAATTTTGGATAGATTTGTTTCTATCTTAATTTATATATAATTTTTTTTAATTTTTTCTTTCTCTTTCTTAATTTCCCGCTTTAATTAATTAGGAGAATTAATTCAAGATTACGAAAGTTATCATAAACTAAAAGAGGGATATAAATTAAAAGGTTTTTAAACATCTTGTTTTGATCATTAGTTGGATTCATTATGAGAGTCAACATAATATATATATATTATGTGCTATTTTGTTGGTCGGTCGTACATATTGAGAATATATGAAACAATAAGAAATTAAATGGAATTGCACATGTGGTCATTCACGTGATTACAATTAATTTTATAGATGAATACGACATTAATTCGAATAAGTGAATGTGAGATCGATGCATGGATAAAGTTGGCATAATTAATGAATAATTATATTGTAAATTTGCAGTTCTAACACCTAAAACTAACAGTGAGAGTTTTTTTACTTTAACACAAGACATGTTTTATTATGAATCATTACAGTGATATTACCTTTTTACTCTATAGTTGAAATAAGTTTATCTTACTCGTAATTTAATCCTTTTCATAGCTAGGTTATTTAGTTATTAAAAAATTATTTAGAGCTATATTTGTATTTTTTTAATTTTTTGCATGGTTAAAATATAATTTTACCCCTAGACTTAACAATTTCCTGAACAAATAACAAAGAGTGATTTAGTCATTTCAAAAACTTCAAAACGATTAAAATATTAATTTACCCTTGAGGTAAAAAAAACTAAAGTTGTTGACCAAGAGGTTTTTGGTTTTTATTTTTACATTATAAAATATAGTAAAAATACGATTATACTCTTAGAAGAGATAAAAATTAAGACATGCATCTAGAGTTATTTGTATACATTCACAATGGTTTTTTTGTGACTCCTAGGTTCATGATCGGCATTCTAGGATTTTTAATTTGAGAAACTATTTTTTTATTTGAAAAAGTTGTTGGCATGTGCCATGAACACACCAACAAGTGGGTGTCATCCGAGGTGTTTGAGTAGCGCCATACAGTGACCAAACATGTCTTCCGCCATGTTTGGATGCGATGTTGTGTCTTCTTCTTTATGAGGTGGCACGTGGAGGTAGAAGATTGTCGGATTGTTGCCGGTGATCATCTTTTCTTCTTCTTTTTCTCTTTTCTAGAGAAACTGCATGTTTGTCCTCTTATCTTTAGATTTGTTAATTTCAATCCTTATATTTTTTTTTGCCATTAGTTCTATTATAAAAGTTATAAAAATTTTCAATTTAGTCCTTGAATTATAATTTGTCATATATTATTTTTCCAACTCAATCCTTATTCTTTTGATTTCTGATTTTTTTCCTCGGCACTTTTATTAAAGTTTTGTTAGTTTTTAATTTCATCATTTAATCAAAGTTTTATGTTGTTTTATTATTTTCAATTTATCCCTCATTCTTTTAATTTAATTTTTCTTTTGTTAAAGTTTATTTATTTTTAAATTAACCCTACAATTTAAATTTTTTTATGCCCTCTAATTTATTTTTTTATTTCAACTTTCTCCCTTGTTCTTTTAATCATAATTTATGTGTGTTTTTTATCTCCAGTTTTATCCTTCGGCCTTTGAAGATTTTGTGGTAGTCTTTAATTTTTTCTCTATCGATTTATCCTATTCTGAGGGCCTAGATTGTGGATTTTACAGACCTTTTTTGAATAAATATTTTTAAGAAATAATTTGTTTTTATTTAATTTTTGAATAATTCTTTTTATTTTATATAAATAATATTTATTCTTAAATAATATTTCTTATATGTTTATCCTTGTATAATGTTTTTTTCTTTTTTATTTTATTCAATTCGTTCAGCATTTGTTTATGTTTCTATTATCTTTTATTCATTTTAATAAACAAATTTTATAGACACAAACGAATAAATATCTTATTTTATAAGATCAACTATATTGGCCTACACCAGTCTCTTATTTTTTCCAGTTTGTTTTCGGTATTTTTAATGATTTTTTTTTTATTTATTTACAAAAATAATTATCAATTTATTTAATTAGATGCTTACATAAGATTTTTTTTATTTATATATTAATTTTTTTTAGAAAATATTCAGCATACCTAAGTTTTTTTTTTAAAACAACTTACGACTCGTGGTGGCGAGTGGGTTATATAGCTAGTATATATGTGTATGTATATATGTATTATCTTTTTAGCTTTTTAAATAATTCGATGATGCATGGCCCTGGGATTTTTTTTAAAATAAGTTAATTTTAAAAAAAATTGATAAAATATGTTAAAAAAAAAATTAATATGTGCGCCTTCTTTTAGCAGATTGTGCTATGAGCACACTAAAGAAGACATGCCCTATCAAAATGCGTGCGCCAATTCTCATGCAACCCAAAGCCATGTGCAAGGCGATACCCTTTATCAGTCGAATCCATTTATTTTGCATACGACATCCATCAAAAAAAAAAAAAAACATAAACTAGCACATAATTAATTAAATTATTTAATTATGTTGCTCATGGGATTATAAAGTTATCAATTTATAACCTCCATATGTATAATTAAATTAATCTGATTTTAAATTTATTTTTTAAAAATTATCACTTCGAGTCTTATAAATCTTAGAGTTATTAAAAATTTAACTTTAGAATTCATGTAATTAGTTAAAATACATGTAAACTGATTCAAAAACCGATATTAATTTAAGAAAAAAAGCTATTAATTTGTCAACATGGAGCAATGTTAAGCTCTCTCTGCCTTCGAAAAATCATATGCAAGTCATCATCTACGTACCCTAGGAGAAGCCATTTACCCTGAAGTCAAACATATCACTTCTCTTGAATGTGATTGGGTTTTTGAAATCTTCTTTCTAGCACCCAATTAGTAGACGACCAATCAACGGGGGTTGGTTCAAATGGTAAGCAA
>Ga0325405_1001707_pt1 | contig 22445 bp, 17 predicted proteins | sample PopdelMetagenome_21_FD_205663 | JGI IMG/M metagenome (GOLD analysis project Ga0325405, IMG submission 205663) | Populus deltoides microbial communities from Bellville, Georgia, United States - Xylem-Control-R2 | ecosystem: Host-associated > Plants > Phyllosphere > Stem > Wood/Secondary xylem...
TTCATAAGTAGATAAACACCAAAATGGTAGTATCATACTCGTCTTAAAAAGCTAATCTGCATAGTCATTACTTCCACAGGTCACTTCTATTACAAAAGTGGGACACATAATGGCACCAAGTAAGAAATAGTTGCTGTCTGTTTTTCTTTTCCAATTTTCAGCTAAGAGAAACAAAGATCAATCAACAGTCTTACATGCCATAGGTTGGCCTGCAATACATACGGAAACAAGACAAGAAGGAACAAAAACGCTGTAACAGTCTCTCTGGTACTACAAGTTCTTTTCTCTTCCCATGCTGACCTCAACATATGCGTGTAATATCCAACATAAAAGAAACTTAAACGCAGCTTATAAATGATCTAAGAAGTATAAACTTTAAACTGAAGAATGCCGCATGAGATTACCTGTTAGCTATATCCCAAAGGCGAATATCTGCAAACATCACAAAAACAATGAAAAATCAGAAATATTAAACTAATTTAAAGCAAAAATTTGAAATGTTAAAAAAATATATATCTACTAAGTAACAAATTTAAATGCTAAATTGAATCACATAATCAAATGAGAAATGCTAAACACATCAAAATACCTCCATCCATGGAACCAGAAAAAATCCCTTTTAAGTAATTTGGGTTTTTTGCCATACACGAAACTGCATCAATATGCCCATCCATTGCGCCAATAAACGGCCTTGCAAATATCTTTAATAACAATTATAATCCCAATTAACCATTTTAAACAACAAAAACGCCAAATAAACAAAACAAAATAATTCAACTCAATTTTTTTTTCAAAAAAAAAACATTAAATTACCTTATCCAATTTGGCAGCATTAAGTGCCCTCTGATACTCCACTGCTTTCTCTTGTGTTCTTAGGTTTGGGTCGAAATTGTGAAACACTCTCTAATCCAAATTAGCACAAAAATAAGCAGAAAAAAGAAAAACGAAGAAAGGAGCTTCCATTGTATTCAATAAGTAAAATTCCAGACAGAAAAATAAAGGGTCACTTTTCAAGAGGTCATTTAATACAAAATTAGAGATTTTTCTGTTCAATCAGTTCATAAAAAAATTAGCGATTTTTAAGAGGTGCGTTCTGCAAAATTTAATAAATTTATTGGATTTTTAGAGAGAGAAAAATCTTACTTGAAGATCCTGGCTACGTTCTCGAGTGAATTCATCAGTAGAGCGTGAAATTACTTTCACTTTCATTTTGAAAATTTTTTACAAATTCAAAAGCATTGATAGAAGAAAGAGAGAGTTCTGGCTCAGTTTGTCATTGGAGAGAGAAAAATCATAGAGGGAGAAAGGGAGGGGCAGCGTGGTTTTAGCTAAAACCCTACAGAAGGAAAGAGAGGGAGAAACATAAAGGCTGTGGGCCGGAAATCTAAACGTGCTTACAAAATAAAGCCCAATGTTAAATATGTATCGAGCCCATACATCAATGATTTTGATGGTGGGTCAAAATGGGCTTGTTACCTTTCGACCACCCAGTCAGTGAATGAATTTATTGTTAATAAAAGAAAAAAATAATATATACATATTGTACATGATATATTATAATAAACCTAGTAAAATAATAAATAAATTACATTGGTTTTTAAAATTCTATTAGGTAATTAAAGTTTTTATAAAATTATATGTTTATATTCCATGTAAGAAAATGCAAGTGCACCATATCATATATTCCAATCACATTTCTAATACTTATTGTTTTCTTTTTTAGTGAATTTAATTGTAAAAATTGAGGGATTCTTGTAAGATGGCTGTTTCTAGCATCATAAATGTTGTAATAATATATTTTAGTTTTCTCCAGTATCTCATTATTCGTAGATTTGAGGTCACAAAAGTTTAGTTTACATAGCTCAAACTAATGAAAATGACATGAATTATCATGAAAAATGGATGCTTTCATCATTGATATTTGATGCTCTGGCATGATCCCTGAATGACAACACCGTGCCACATCAAATATCTGCCATGCTTGAACCAAAATTAGCTATTTCTTGAATCCCTCAAGAATCATGCTTCAAACTTATCCTACCATGCAAGGTAGTGCTTTTTCTTTCCAAGATTTGTTTGCATTTCCATTTAAAAATTCATGAAAATTTTGAAGCTAATATTGGAAAGTTTTGAACTATAAAGCTGGAGCAAAACATTGTTGAATGCTTTGAGAAACTAAAATGGTAACTTTCACTTTAGTATACAGTTTATGCAGTTCATTTCTATATAAAATCAGAAATAAAGTGTTATAATACAAGCATTTGGAACTTGCTGCAAACCTCATTAAAAAGCACTCTGCAAAAACAAGGTGGAAAAAAATTGTAGATCTAGCACAAACATGAAACCCTGTTTTCCATAAATTAAGCAAACTTGTCAAGAGTTGCCATTCATTTGGGTTATGTTCTCCCTCTTCATAGATTTCAGAGTGCGCATTTGTCTCCACTAATCCACAATGTTTGCTAATATACTGGAGAAAGAAAGATTGGCAGAAGTTGACATGCGACGTGCATACAAATTCAAACCTGGCCGAAAATCCCAAGGTAATCAGGCAAGGTCTACAATTCATATTTGATTGAATAAGCTCTATAGAAGTCTCTGTGAGCAACTACTGATCTTCTCTGTAATCTGGGTTCTCCTTCAATATGACAAACCCTTCAAGAATGGCTGTAAGAGGAATATACCTGCAGAACCAAGTAATTGTTAGAGTACTATCAACCAATAACAGAAAAGTTAATGGTAACTTCGAAGAAAAATTCTCACTTCTCGGTAGCCAGTTCAGCCCGATCACCAGCAGCTAGAAGAACTGGGGTTGAGTGGGTCTGGAAACCAGTAATGGTCTTGGGTCTTCCTGCTTGACCAACAACATCAACTGCCTGTCCCACTCGAACAGGTACAGGTAAAGGCTTCAGATTCTCATCCACTGTCAACAACATTCTTGGCTGTGGCCACATAGAAAAACAAATTGGCAGTGAGAAGCAAGTGATTCACAAGGTAAAAAGGAAGCAGATAATGTAGGTTGATGTGTCCAAATTCTAACAAACCTGCATTGCTAGAACAAGGAAGTAGAGGACATAGTGATATTTCCCAAAAATGATCGCTTTCATATCAAGACAGGCATGAAGCATTGTTATTAGACCAGCAAGTGCAGTCCTGTAGAGAGAAAATAAAATAATAATTCAAAAAAGAAAAGAACACTCATAGATCCCATCAAATGATTCCAGGGAAAGCCAATTTTCACCAAAGGAGATTTCTTACGGTGATAGTAAGAAGCGATCAGAATGATATGGATTGAGGGTCAATAAGCCCTTCCCCAAGTGTACCAGACCTTGGGCAATTCGCACCTGCATGGGCCAAGTGGAATCAGTCAGCTAATCTTTGATGGAACCCAGCAGCACAATTAGAAAACTAAAGACACATTTAGAATAAGCATTACACAGAAAAGAAGGCTGGAATCTTTGTAATAATAGCTGGAAAGATTGCGAAGCATTCCAGCTATGCGAGCATTGTTAGTTCCAGCACCCATCAAACCTAAGGAAATAACCGCAGCCTGCAGCATTTGAAAAAACAAGCAACTTTTAGAGGGTAAGCAACAGAATAAAATTTAAACCGTGAACCAAAGTGTGATCTTACCATTGCAACTTCTGAATCTGTATCGTGGCTAAGTCTACTTAATGTGTCCATAACATTAACCTGGCAGATATATGAAATAAAAATCATCAGCAAACAACACTTGTTTTGAATTCTCAGAAACAATTTAAAGAGTAGAAATTTAGATATGCAATCACAAGAAAAACTATTTGGAAAAAAAAAAACCACAAGAAAAACTTTGTTAAATTTTTATTTCCCTCAATCAATGGACAGACAGACTGAAAGCCAAATGAACAGGTGAAAAGGGAAAAAGCAATTAATTGATTATTATCTCACTTTCTTTGTTTTTTCATCTACATAGATTGATTACAAGAATTTCTCCATTCATAACTGGAATTATAAAAGAATTTACTTAGTTTGCTTACCCAGCCCTGGTAATTATTTCAATAGTCAGTTAAAATCATCATAGTATACTTGTGCAAAATAGGCAAATTTTCAAATCACTACAAAAAGACTTTTTATACCTTAGGGTTTGATATACAGAGGAGTCCAAGGGCCAAAGGAACTGCTCTACGGATATTCTGCTGTCCATATTGTAACAGATGTTCCAATGAGCGAATTGCCATTTCAAGGCCCAACTCCTCAGCCATTGCTATCATAGCAATCCCAAGCACAGCTGGTCCCTGGTGAGTTTCGCCTTTCTCAAGGATTTCAGCACAACGACCAAGAAGGTTTTGAACCTATGAGAAAAGGAGTTAGCTACTAAGAAGAATGACTTAATATATCAGTAGCATTAAATGAATCAAATAGATTACCTTAAGAACATTCCCAGTGCCTGCATAGGCACAGGAAAGCAGTGTCATATAACAATACTTTCTTATTTTCTCATCAAATGTCTTGGACACTTCTGCTGTGGCCTCCACACTTTCCTGTTGAACACACATAAAAAAATCAAATAAAAAAGTTACAAGTGTCCCAGATTCATTTGACAAAAATGTTAGTGCGCAATAAATGAACCCCATGCACAATGTGGCAACAATACTTGACATAATAATACATGGAGTACAAAAGTAAATATTGGATTCCATAATAGCCTCCTCAAGTTGTAATTACCTGCTTCCCAAGATATAGAAGACCAAGGCCAAGTGGCAAAAATCGAGTAAGGGGGTCCTGCAAGTCTGACTTGCTCCTCTCCATCAACGACAATATAATAGCATGTGCAACCACTTCATTGCAGGAACCCACACAAACCAAGCCCAATGAGATCGCAGCAAATGCTATTACATCAAGTGGAGCTTTTGCATCATTAAGTACCAGGGACAATTTCCTGCATATCTGTCAATCACAAAAACATATAAGAAATCAAATGACAACGCACTTGTAAGCCCCTAATCATATAACATCACAATCTTTCCCTCTAATAATAACTTCTCAAACTCCAGTGTACATTTAACTAAACAAATATTTTAAACATCGCTAAAAAGAATGATAATTTAGTGAATCAACAGTTGGATCAGTAACCTGAATAAAAGATGACTAATAAAAACACAGCCAACATCAGGGAGTTGAAATTTCTACAGCACACAAAGATGAAAGGGAAAAACTGATTATTTACTAAGATAATAATTGCTGTGGGCTACAAATTTATCAGAAGGGAAAGAAAGCTCACTTGCTCATTCTGAGTACCAGCATATGCAATTCCTAGCCCCATTATTGCACCAATCCGGATAGATGGTTCTTCTTTATCAACAAAATCATCAAGAAGTGCCAAGGCCTGAGAAAAGAAATCAAGTCAGAGAGAAATACATAATTTATAATTTATTGGTAACAAATTATGTTACTCTGGCACAAAAATTAAAAGAACTCACAGGATCACAGTCGTTTCTGATACCACAATTGACAATTCCAACCCCTAGTAGGGCACCAGAAATCACATGGTTGTCATTGCTGTGGAAATACTTATCAAGCTGAGCGAGCCCAGAGTCAACATCCCACATTAAAATCATACCCTGTAAAGGTAACATCAGTGAGATTTTTGCAGGCAGGTTGAAATTCACAGTAAATCACGTAAAGAACAAAAGCATACCAGGCTTGCTGCAGCACTGGTCTTCCCATGTTCTTTATTCTTGAAAAGCCAATTTCCTGAACCACCACTTGAAGAGTCTGTTGGAGGTGTCATTAACTTATCCTGTTACAAACATAAGTAAACAAATGTCAGTATAACCCACAACTTCGAGCATTTGCATGAAAAAAAATATATATTTACCTGTCCAAAACCTGCATTTACAAATGCGTTAACAAATGTAGCAGCCAAATTCTGTTTGGCTGAATCAACACTAGAACCAGCACTAGCCCGGCCATCAAGCAAGTGTGCCTAACAAAAAAATAAAGCAATCAAACCATGAAGTTGGTATTGAAAAGACAAATATGATTGAATTATATACTTGTATAGAAATATAAAACATTTGGATAGTAAAATCTCATTCCAGCACCATACAGAATCAAAAGTTCAAACCTTATAGATATCTTCAGGAGATTTGGGCTCCATGACCTCAATATCACGAGCAAGGGTAAGGTAACCCTCACTTAATTTGGTGTTGTTGATTATTTCCTCCAATACTTCTCTGTCTATATCATCTGAAGCAATATCATCATCAAGTTCAAAAGCAGTACCCTGAAAAAAATGAAATACCAGTTAACCACTGAGCACGAATGTATCAATAATTGCAACAAAACTGATTCAATACACATTTGTAAAACTTACATGTCGAGCAAGGATGTAGGAAAATTGTTTCTTTTGCTGCACATCATCACAAGAAGTATAGACCTGCTTGATATACTGCCATCATACACAAAGTTGTTAGGAATTAAACCACAATTACTTTTTATGCATAATAGATTCAATTTATTTGCATCAGACACAAATTACTCATACATAAGGTTACTCAAGTCAATGAAATCAAACAAGCAAACCTGCAAGTCATTGAGGAATAATGCAATCTGAAGTGCGCTTGCATACTCCGTAAATTTTATATATATCTCATATGCTATTTTCAGAACAACCAAATCATCTGGTCCAGGAAGGTATCTGCAAAATATTGCAAATTGAAATGTCAACACCATACACACATGATCTACTATTGAACATAGAGCAGGGTTGAAGACATTGTCCTTTGAATGCCATATATATATATATATATATATATATATATATATATATATATATATATATATATATATATATATATATCTTTCTTTCTCTTTCATTCAAGAAGAAGAATTGGAAGTGAAGACTTCTTAAAAATTTTGTTCCACAAGAAGCATTCTCTTACTTAATTCTTCATCGCTCAATATGATAACTGATCTAAAGTTGGGTGTACTTGCAAGCTTTTTTGGTAGTTAAATGGTGCATATACATGGGCATTTATTTTGAAGATTTGCGCAATTAAGTAATGATAAGCAACTACAAGACATGTTATGTTGTAAGATTTTATAACAACGCAAATGTGGAAAGATTTATTCTTTGAAATCTATTGGTCAAAAAGTCCTAGTAAATCACGACTGTAATACACTCACTTTGCTGCACTGGTGAGGTAGAGACAAGTCCTCTTGAAATTTGTTTTGTCCACATACTTACTTAAAATATTAAGGTCTTCAACCTGGATTTAGTCAAAACAAAATATTCAAAGTTTAGAGGAAGAAAAGAAAATTGATAAAAGAATACTAGGAAGATTGAAGAAATAATATTGTGCTTTACCTCCATTAAAAGGTCCACGGCTTCAGGTTCAGCATTGTGCTGTGAAACAATAAAAATGATCAGATATAAAAAGCACAGTTATTGATATGGGGATATGGTAGACAGCATTTGGATATTTTCAGTACTAGCTTGGTACTTCTGGTGTACATCAAGACTCAATCCTGCATCCATGTTCCATTCAAGGGAACTTATCTCAAAATACGATTTCAAGGCATACCTTCATGTGAAATGCAACAATCTGTTGTACAAGCTCAATCAGATCATCATTTGAGGCCTCTTCACTCTGTAAGCAGCACAAAAATAATTGGAGTTAAGAACACAGGGAACATATATGAGAGTTCATGACAGATTTTTCACAGTTCAATACAAAACACCCCTGAGCATCATGATCCCCACCAATCTATAAACAAAAGTGTCAGAGTGGAAGCAATGAAAAGCTTAATGCTAGAAGAACAAACACAAGAATAAGTGAGTATTAATTAAATTATACAGAAACATCAGGCCGTTTGAATGCAATCCTCCAGATAGCATAGTGATGCTTTAAACTGTAAACACACTTTTGATGGATACTTTAAACTGAAAGTACACATCAGATAGAAGAACATTTTCATTGCCTGACAAGTTTGCTTAACAAGTCATTTCAATCTTCAACAGCATTACTAAAGGATAAATTTCTAACCTGTCGCTTTGTGTACTCTTGAGCAATTTCTCCAGCCAAATTCCTGCCGACAAAAAAATCATGACGTTAAGATTGATTCATACACATAATATATGTATGTGCCTGTGAGAGTGTCTCTTCATAACTATTAAATGCTAAACGATCCTCTCTGCCCAGTTACTCCAATAGGTTGCTAATCAATTAAAAAAACAGAACTGCAAAATTCATTCAATCAACAATGATAGTAGATCACAGAAAAGAAAATTGAGCGACCGAGTTCTAAGAACCTGTTGCAACACAAAATGCATGCACAAATTTAAAAGCTGTAGAAAAAGAAAAAAGGCTTCAAGCTTTTTTTTTCAATGATCAAGGAAGAAATTTTATTGAATGGATAGAATGATTAACTGCAATAAACAGAACAAGACATCCTCTTAAAAAGATAGAACATCCCAATTCTAGAAATTTATCACAACTAACTTGTTATAAAAGCACTTGCAGCTGCGCTCAATACATTGCAGCCAAAAAAACTCTGTATAGCAGTAACCAATTTTTTTTTTTCAAATATATTGTGATTAGAAGAGCTTAAACTTGCAAGCCCAGGGAAAAAATAATACCACAGCGACACATAACCAGCACACAAACCAAGCCTTCATCACAATGAAAAGCATGTCCAACTCCATTTTGTATCCTACTCGTATGAAAAATGTTCTTAGTGAGATGATCTCACCTTACATACTCATGGCCCCATGAACCAATATCACCCTCTGAACCCAACAATCTGTATTTTAAGCTTTCCTGAAAGAGTCATCAAATGAAAAACAGATGCAAGTGAATGAACTGCTAGTGCTTCAGATTAACATGTGCAGAATAAATATAAACATTCAGAATCACACACCAAGTATATATGCAAGAGAAAATATGTGATAAACAAAACAAACATTAATAGGAAAGAAGGGGGGAAATATAGGGGTGACAAGAGCTAAGGTGCAGACTAAGTACGCCCTTGCATAGCATGCCAATCACTGGAAAATAAGATAGAACAAACTTAAACCATAAAACATGCAGGCATACCCGTTCTCCCTCTGCAGACATGGTCAGCGCCAAAACTGAGAGTATATCTGCCAAGTATTTCTGCATAAAAAAACTAATTAATGTCTGTGCTACTGTGATTGATATTAAGGGACAACATCCAACTTCACAATATACCTTCAGATCAGCTTCAGACATTTTTTCATAATGTGCTTTTAAGGTTCCATAATGTGGTCGAAGAAACTTCAATGGCTTTGGAACTGAAGTCATTGAACTCGTTGAGCTTCGAATTTCCTGTCTGCAAGGGAAAAAAATGCATTGTCAATAACCACACGCTATTCAAAATTTGTTTCCTGAAAGTTGATACTAACTGGCAGTAAAATCATTACACTTTTAACACAACAACACATGAAGCCATGCAAGACATCCTCAATCTTTTGATACACAAAACGAGAAGCTGAGATTTCTTCACTCTCGAAAAGCCACGATAGACTAAAAAACATATTCACAACCATTATAGCATTTGTGGCTATCAAAACACCGTCTTAATTGGTACAATAATTAATGACGAAGACCAAGCCAGTCGACCCATTCAATAAGTGTAGCCAAGAGACACAGATTTGGCTCCTCTCAAGTTAAGTAAATCAAAATCATTGATTTTGAAATCAATGGTTTGGGTTATTTTATATAAATAAATAATCACAAATTTTAAAAGGATTCAAACCACCCACTAACTTGGTGAAATGAGATCCTAACTATTGATCGATCATGTTACCCCTAGCTTGAGGGGAGCTCAATCCAAGAGCACACATACCCCTTCCAAAGCTCCATCTCATAAACATTGGCAGTCACGACCCATCTTCTAAATGACTTTCATGTTGAAGTCTAGATTTGTTAATCCAAAAAATCAAGCCCTAAATTCCAAGAGAAATCCCATACCCTTTTACAACGGTAATAAACACAGCCAAACTATCAGTGCAATTCCCATAAGAAACCAATTGCATTCCTATATATTACCAAATATCACTCACCCTTCACGTCAGCTTCACAGTTTCAAATTCCTTCCAATTTACCATCACCAACAAATTATCATCAAAATTAGCAGAAACAAAAACTCTAAAGTTGCAAACTTTGAATGAATCAGTCACCACCTCAAACTCTCAAGAGCAAGCTTTTGAACTCCAGGTTCAGGATCTTGAACTCTTTCCACATACAACTCCAATTGCTGCTTCAATGCCAAGTCCTCCTCTGACTACACGGCAAAAACCCGCATCAAATCAATAAAAAAAGTAACAAAGTTGCTCTCAATCTTCAATGAATAAAACCCTGAAGTGGGAAATTAAAGTAAATGAAACTTACTAAATCGTCGTCTTTCTTCTCCTCTTTCTTCTTCGACGGCGGCGCCTTCACCGGCTCATCGTTTTTGGTTGCACCTCCGCTGCCACTCGCCTTGTTCGTTTCCGGCGCCATAATTTCTTTTAATTAATTGTAGTAGGAAGCATGAGAGAGGGACACTATTAGCTTTTATCTTTGAGACTAATGTATTTATGCTATAGCGACTTAGAGAAGAAGAGGTTGAATTAGTGAGTAATTCAATATGAGTACTCGAACTTTATAATTTTACAATTAGGTTCTCAAACAATAATAAAATTGTAGTTGTTAAACCCGCCCTTCTTGTCGGTTTAACCCGGGAAATTTGGGGCTTGGGGCTGAATCGGGTCGGGTTTCTAGTTAAATACAAGAAGACATTGACGTGGTAAAACATGGTTGTTTTAATTGGATTGAGTTTTCAATGATTTAATATTAAAAAAAGTTAATATTAAAAAAAAAAATGTTATTTTCTTAATAAAAATAAATGAGCTAATGACTTCATTTTTTAAAAAAAATTGGCTCATATGAGTCTATAACTATGAACAAAACATGAAGACAATAAGATATGGTATTTAGATAGTATATTTTTTAATATTTTTAAGATACCTCCTAATCACTCACGTCCAAAATTAATACTATAATTTCAATTATTTCCATTGTTATGGAAATTTTAGTATTTTTTAATAGCTTGTAAATTTTTTAACTTTTAATTATAATTTTATATCAACATAAATTTACTTACATGATTTTTAATGAATATTATTAAATAAGATAAAAAAAATATCCTCAGGATATTTAATATCAATAAATAATTTGTTTTAAGAGAGACGTATATTATTAACAAAAACATTTAGTCGTGTGTGCATTTAATAATTACAAATTCATTGCTTATCTTCTCATAAATCATTATGGATTAAAATAGTTTAATTTTTTTAAAAGAATAATTTGCTCTTCAAACTCTTTTCTTGCACAGTTAAACTATTTTAATCTCAAATTAACACTCAATTATATTTTTTTAATAAAGAATTGAATTGAAAAATAAAAAATTAAAGTGCAAAGAATAGATAAAATAAATAGTGTATTAGAATTTTGTTTAACAAGTTCATTTTAACTCCCATCATTTTTAATTATTAGGTAATTAGTTTCTTTAGTATTTTGAAATTTAATTTTAATACCAAACTTTATTTCACTTATTTTTGAGTTCCTTTTTTGTGAGAGCATAGAAAGACTTACTGGATTTTGGCGTATAAAGAGAAATTCATTGTTAATAACAATTCAAAATAATTGATTTTGGTGTTAGTAAGTTATAATTTCATGATGAAAGTTTAATCTATGTGTTTTTCTTCATTCTCCTTACCCAATGAGATAGATCTTATCGCGGGAATTATTTTGGCCTTGGGTTATTTATTTATTTTTTATCGTCGATAGGTTTATCAAGATGTTTATAATGTTTTATAGATGTGTTTGGGTAAAAAATAAGTTTTAAATAGAAAACAAAAACCAAACTCATGATTTTCTAGCGGCTAATTTGTAGAAGCAAATGACACGTTATCTGATGTTTTTTTTAAAAAAAGAAATTTGTCTATCATTTTAAGATTTTTTTTAAATAAGATAAGCTCAGGCACGTGGGTTGGGTTGCGTCGGAAAGCCCATTTACCCGAGCTATTTTTTTAATGCACAGACTCACACGGCTCGACTCCTCTTTTTTTCTTTTTTCTCCTATTTTATACTTGGTTTTAAAAAAATTGATAAAACAAATTATTGAACCTGATTAAATCAATTATCCAAGTAGCAAGTTTAATAGATTAATCCATGACATCCAAAGTATTATTTGTTTTTTATTTTTTTGTTTGTTTTATGTCCCTTATTTTTTTAAAAAAAATATAATTTAACCTTTTTTTGTTATTAATGATCTTTTTTTTTAATTATCTCAAATTTAAAAGAAAGTAATTTTATCATTTGTTGTCAATAATTTACTTTCGCTATCTTGACCCCACATGCTTATCATGATTTTTTTACTTTTAAAAAACATGTTTAATACAAAAAACATATTATGCGCTAAATTGTTATATAATTAAATAAAAAAAATTATGAGATAAAAAATTATAGGATCCGGTGATGTGTATAACTTTCGTTGCAAGTTTATTTAGTTGGATCGAGTTTACTTTGTATATTTAATTAAATGTTGTTTTTTATCATTTTTATCTTTTAATATTGAGTTAATTTAAAATTAAATTTTTTAATTTTTTTTAACAAGATAAATTTCACAAATCAACCCCAGTAATCACGAACCAATGAGCCAGTATCTACTAGGTTTGGTTTCGCAGAAATTGGGCCAAAGGCTTGCCGAAGACTGTTATGGGTTTTGTACTGGTAGGTTTTCCACTGTCTTCTTTGTTTTTCAACGTTGTTCCAGGAGCATTCAAAATTATTTTCAATTGCAAAGGCCCTTTTCTACATAGAACGTTATTGTTTTTAATACCATCTTAGACTTGTAATCAGATCATTCAATAATCATATTGCTGCCAGAAAAGTAAAAAAGACATTCAGCAACATCCCGAAAACAGCAGAAAAGGTGCATGGGATTATGCATTCATGCTTCAAATAGTAGGGAACTTGGTTGATTAATGTGCCATGACCTTCTATAGACATGATTTCTTTTGTGGATTTCCTCTTCTTTTTCATTGATCTGCAGCTAAGCTTTCTCTTTGTATCCATTGTTTGCCGCTTGTACAAGGGAAATGGCTTGATCTGTAAACTGTTCAATCATAAAATCGTAAAATATACCATTTTCTTTTCAGCATCACTTGTAAATAGCTCAGTCTACTGATACCTGAGCCCCACCCCTCATTTACTTAAGATTTCACTGTAATTGTGATGAACAGTGCTTTTCACGATGTTGCTTTTTGAAGCAATGCCAATCTTTTTCTGTGTGATTCTGTGTAAGCTGCAAATTGACATCTTTTTCTTTGCAAAAGAGACATGTTGGAAAAAATGCTTCATGCTACTTCGCAATATACTCCCAGATTCTCGTATGTACCAAAGAGAGAATTGCTTTACATTTCCTTGTGTTCATTTCTTTCTTGATAAGGTTTCAAATAATTTGAGATTCTGTATTCAATAAAGAGTTATAAAAAGAGAACAGAGATGCTACCAATCTATATAACTTACAACTTAAAAATTCACTGGAATATTATGAAAAGAAAAAGGTTGATCAGAATAAGCAGCTGCCTGATGTTTTTTCGTGATGGTTCTACGTTCAGGATTAACCTCGAGAGATAGCCTATGCCTCACCGTGAAAATGACATGGAACGCATAGAGTAAAAAGGGTGAAACTTAGAAAGAGACAACTTCTTTCCAAAGATGCAGCAGATCAGAAACCAGGATATCCAAAAATGTTATGTTCGCCCCCCTGCCCAAGCAACGAATCCAGAGCCAAGACAGAGATCTTGACAGAGTCGGATGTTTGCTTGCCTCTGTTGTTAATTTTGGAACTCTATATTGCCAATATCTTGTAACTTTTTCTTCTCTGTCACAGCAATAACAGGCAAACAGCTTCCGTTTCAAGGCTACAACAAAACCAGCCATATCATGCTGCTAATAATAATACTCCTCTTGGAACTAAATCAATTCATGCCTTCCAAAAAATATTGCAACTCTGGATTTTGAAGAAAAGCTGCTAATGACTGAAATGTGTTTGGTTTCTCCAGAAGCTAATTCCATGTTTGTTCTGTAAGTTGTGTTTCCTGGAAGCAATTACTGATGGTGACCTTCGTCACTTGATTTAGAACCTGTGTCGGAATGCGGATGCTTTGGGTGCGGTTGGCTGCGATGCCTGAGCCTGTTTGGCTATACGTTTGTGGCAACGTTTTTATTTAACCGTGATTTCATCTTGTTTGGTTACAAAACAGAATGCAGTTTTTATGCATGGGCCCCGCCATTAAATGCGTTCAAAACTCAGTTTTGTAGAAGCTATTTCTACATGCTTTTCACAATGCTACGTTTCTACTCTGTTTATTTTTGTAGACAGGAGGCCGCAAGATAGAGAGAAGGAGAAGAGCAAAAACAGAGGAAAAAAAGAAGGACTGCCGTCCATTAGTGGAGAGCAGCTTCCTTTCACCACCGGCCTCTGTCGTTCCCACCGTCGCACTGCTCTTCCCCTTCCCTTTCTCCTTCTCCTTCGCTGTCTTCTACATTCTCCACTGTTCGTTGTCTCCTTCGCCTTCTCCTTTCTTCACTGCATTTCCACCGTCCCCCAGTCCATCACCGCCGCGCTGCTCTTCCCCTTCCCCTTCTCCTTCTCCTTCGTTTGGGCTGCTCTCCACTGTTTACGTTGCATGTGAACAGTGGAGAGTGACCGACCTTCGGTGTTTCCACCGTCCCTCAATCCATCACCGTCGCGCTGCTCTTCCCCTTCCCCTTCCCCTTCTCCTTCGTATGGGTTGCTCTCCACTGTTCTGCAAAGTGAACAGTGGAGAGTGTCTCCACTGTTCATGGTCGGACCGATCTGACCCAAACCTAAATGCGTTGGACCAGTCTGACCCAGTAAAATAAAAAAATCCAAATTTTTTTCTCAGATATTGTGTTATATTAAAAAAATTAGTATTTAACATTAATCAATGACACTACATAATTACATTAGAAGGAGATTGCATGATGACGTAGCATTTGCAGAATTTGATCGCAATCCCAATTTTGTTCCAATGATATTTTACTTGATGTTGTTGTACGCTCAGGAAGCCATGAAAACTGTAGTTCTTGTTGGATGGATTCCGTACATGATGGAATTACAGATAGTTGAATGGAACAATAAAAAATATTTTATATAAAATATTGTTTATTTCATGATGTAATAGCAGTAGTTAAATCTACAATATTGAAATTAAAAACCATCAATATTAATATATATCTTTTTTAGTTATTTTATAACCTCAATTTCAACATTTTTAACCAAACACATTAAACAATTTTTTATTCAACCTCAATTTTAACCATATTTTTAACCAAACATATATTTTAATAACCTAACCTCAAGTAAAAATAATTTTTTTCAAACCACAACCACAAAAGTTACCATAATATCAAATACACGTGCATTTCAAGAATTAAGCCAACCTCCTACTCAATTTTAGCCATTTTCTCAATGTCCCACTTGCATCTCTACTAATGTTTATGTGCTTTCATGTACTAATTACCGGCAGAAATCAATGTAATTTAATTTGCAACTCCTCTTTCTATGAGAAGCTCAAGATCCTCAGTGCAATTTTCCTTTGAAATTAAAGTGCAAAACTGAATAACCCCTCTACCATTTTCGAATTGAAAATCGTAAACACTGTCCAAACCCAAAACTAAATTGGAAAAATCTACACGTTAAGAAATCTTAAACTTTGTAAAAAGCCATTGAATTATATGACTTGATAAATTTACGACTGCTTTGTAAAACCTTTAAGGCCAAATAAATTCACCTTGTGAATTGTATAACTTTTTAAATTTAGGACTGTCTTGGAATTTGGTATCAAGATCAAGGGAGTAAGGTAAATATAAAGGACATTATCAACAACGACTGGTCTAAAACAGGGGCAAAGTCAACTGTTTTCTTGACATCTCATTGTCGGTAATTCATTTTCTTCTTGCTTTCTGCTAGTTCTTTGGCAAAGATCAACAGCATGGCTCTGGCTTTGATTGGAGAATCACTTCTCTCTGCTGTTATTGAGGTTTTGGTCGAGAAGTTGGCCTATCCTGAGGTTCTGGGATTCTTCAAAACGCAAAAACTCAATGATGATCTTCTGGAAAGGTTGAAAGAAACACTGAATACTGTCAACGGACTGCTAGACGACGCGGAGGAGAAGCAGATTACAAAGGCTGCTGTGAAGAACTGGCTTAATGATGTTAAACATGCTGTCTATGAAGCTGAGGACTTGCTGGAGGAGATTGACTATGAACATCTACGATCCGAGGACAAAGCTGCCTCTCAAATTGTCAGGACTCAGGTAAGCACTACTTTGAATCTTCTTCCAAGGAAAATTGGATAAAATATTAGTAAAACAGAAGTTATACTTTACATCAAATGTTACTTTTAAAGCTGTCTATTCTAAAATTTATTTCATGTTTCATGATTGGAGGTCGGGCAGTTCCTTCCATTTCTTAATCCAACTAACAAAAGGATGAAAAGGTTAGAAGCAAAGTTAGGAAAGATTTTTGAGAAGCTTGAACGTTTAATCAAGCACAAGGGTGATCTTCGCCGGATAGAAGGTGCTGTTGGAGGTAGACCATTGTCAGAGAAGACAACTCCTCTAGTTAATGAATCTTATGTTTATGGTAGGGATGCTGACAGGGAAGCCATAATGGAATTGTTGAGACGGAATGAAGAAAATGGCCCGAATGTAGTTGTGATTCCTATAGTGGGAATGGGAGGGATTGGAAAAACCACTCTAGCTCAGCTTGTCTACAATGACAGCAGGGTAGAGGATTTGTTTGAACTAAAGGTTTGGGTTTGGGTTTCTGAGATTTTCGATGTAACAAGAGTGATGGATGATATTCTTAAGAAGGTCAATGCAAGTGTTTGTGGCATCAAAGATCCTGATGAATCTCTAAAGGAGGAATTGGAGGGGAAAATGGTTTTGCTTGTTCTAGATGATGTGTGGAATATTGAGTACAGTGAATGGGACAAATTACTGCTACCTTTGCAGTATGCAGGGCAAGGAAGTAAGACTGTGGTAACAACACGGAATGAAAGTGTGGCGAAAGTCATGCAAACTGTTAACCCCTCTTACTCATTGAAAGGAATAGGCGATGAAGATTGCTGGCAGTTGTTTGCAAGGCATGCATTTAGCGGTGTAAATTCTGGTGCACTCCCACACTTGGAAGCATTTGGCAGAGAAATAGTGAGAAAGTGCAAAGGACTCCCTCTGGCTGCGAAAACTCTCGGTGGTCTTTTGCACTCTGAAGGAGATGTCAAGGAATGGGAGAGGATATCGAATAGCAACATGTGGGGTTTGTCAAATGAAAACATCCCTCCGGCTCTAAGATTGAGCTATTACTATCTGCCATCACACCTAAAACGTTGTTTTGCTTACTGTGCAATATTTCCTAAGGGTTATACATTTATGAAGAATGAATTAATCACTTTATGGATGGCAGAGGGTTTTTTAGTCCAGTCTAGAGGCGATGTGGAGACTGAAAGAATAGGTGAGAAGTACTTTAATGATCTTGTCTCTAGGTCATTTTTCCAGAAATCAAGCAATGATCCGTCAAGCTTCATCATGCATGAACTCATAATTGATTTAGCCGAATACGTATCAGGAGAATTTTGCTTGAAGTTTACGGGAGATGGAGAATCAGGCTCTAGGTTGAAGGGTGGAAATCCATGCAGGCTTCCTGAAAGGACTCGTTATTTATCATTCACTTCAAGATATGATCAGGTATCCAAGATATTTGAGCACATTCATGAAGTCCAACATCTGCGCAACTTCTTGTTAGTAGCACCTGGGTGGAAAGCTGATGGAAAGGTATTGCATGACATGTTGAGAATCCTTAAGCGCTTGCGAGTACTATCATTTGTTGGATCTGGTTATATACATCAGTTTCAGCTACCCAATTCCATCGGCAACTTGAAACATCTACGATATCTAGACCTTTCGGGTAAATCAATAGAAAGGCTGCCTGAAAATATGAGCAAACTGTACAATTTGCAAACATTAATCTTGAAGCAGTGTTACTATCTCATCAAGTTGCCAACCAACATGTCCAAACTGGTAAACTTACAACATCTCGATATCGAAGGGACAAAATTGAAAGAGATGCCGCCCAAAATGGGAAAACTCACAAAGCTTCGAAAGTTGACAGATTTCTTTTTGGGAAAACAGAATGGGTCCTGCATTAAAGAGTTGGAGAAGCTCTTACATCTTCAAGAGAAGCTTTCTATTTGGAATCTACAAAATGTTGAGGATGTTCAAGATGCTTTGGATGCCAATTTGAAGGGTAAGAAGCAGATTGAGAGGTTGAGGTTGACATGGGATGGAGTTATGGATGGCAGAGACGTACTTGAGAAATTGGAGCCTTCTGAAAATGTGAAAGAGCTTGTCATTACTGCTTATGGGGGTACAAACTTTCCAGGTTGGGTTGGAAACTCTTCTTTCTCAAATATGATGTCTTTGGTTCTTGATGGATGTAAGAACTCCACCTCCTTACCACCACTTGGGCAGTTGCCAAATCTTGAAGAGCTCCAAATTAAAGGATTTGATGAAGTTGTGGCTGTTGGTTCTGAGTTCTATGGAATTGGCCCTTTCATGGAGAAGCCGTTTAAATCCCTTAAAAGTTTAACATTACTGGGGATGCCACAATGGAAGGAATGGAATACAGATGCAGCCGGTGCTTTCCCTCATCTTGAAGAGCTTTGGATAGAAAAATGTCCGGAGTTAACAAATGCCTTGCCTTGCCACCTTCCTTCTCTGTTGAAACTTGACATTGAAGAATGTCCACAGCTTGTGGTTTCAATTCCAGAGGCTCCCAAGCTCACCAGAATCCAGGTCAATGACGGTGAGGGTTCTAATGATCGTATATATATAGAGGAATTATCTAGTTCTAGGTGGTGTCTTACCTTTAGAGAAGATTCTCAACTAAAGGGATTGGAGCAAATGAGATATCTTTCCTCTTCTATAATCATAGACGTTGGCATCTTCGATTGCAGTTCGCTCAAGTTTTGTCAGCTAGACCTTTTACCCCCGTTATCCACCTTTACAATCCAATATTGTCAAAATCTTGAGTCACTTTGCATACAAAAGGAACAGCGGGCTCTCCGTCATTTGAAAATTGCAGAATGTCCTAATTTAGTATCTTTTCTCGAAGGAGGATTGGCTGTCCCAGATTTGAGAAGGCTTGAGTTAGAGGGTTGCATAAATTTGAAGTCGCTGCCAGGAAACATGCATTCCCTCCTTCCTTCCCTCGAGGAATTGGAACTGATCTCACTTCCAGAGCTTGATTTCTTTCCAGAAGGGGGTTTGCCATCTAAGTTAAACTCACTTTGCATCCAAGATTGTATAAAATTGAAGGTGTGTGGTTTGCAAGCTCTCACTTCTCTTTCACACTTTCTATTTGTTGGGAAAGATGACGTGGAGTCCTTCCCTGAGGAGACGCTGCTTCCCTCTACTCTATTAACCCTTAAAATCCAGGATCTGAGAAATCTGAAATCTTTGGATTACAAGGGGCTTAAGCACCTTACCTCTCTTAGCAAGTTGGAGATCTGGAGATGTCCTCAGCTTGAGTCCATGCCAGAAGAGGGGCTGCCCTCCTCCCTCGAGTACCTTCAACTCTGGAATCTGGCAAATCTGAAATCTCTAGAGTTCAATGGGCTTCAGCACCTCACCTCTCTTCGCCAATTGATGATCAGTGATTGTCCTAAGCTTGAGTCCATGCCAGAAGAGGGGCTTCCCTCCTCTCTTGAATACCTTAACATCCTGAACCTGACAAATCTGAAATCTCTGGGCTACAGGGGGCTTCAGCAGCTCTCCTCTCTTCACAAATTGAATATCTGGAGTTGTCCTAAGCTTGAATCCATGCCAGAACAGGGACTGTCCTCCTCCCTTGAATATCTTGAAATTGGAGATTGTCCTTTGCTAGAAAAAAGGTGTCGGAAGGAGATAGGCGAAGATTGGCCCAAGATTTCTCACATCCCCTTTATAAATATTCAAGCGTTCAGGAGGATAAGAAATTGAGCAGGAACAGTCTTCTGTCATTCGCGCTACATATCTACTAATTTATCAGCTTTGCAAATGTGGTGTTATAAATTCTTGAGATTCCTCGTGTCACTAATGGCTAGTCATGGAGCATTGTATTTTCACAAAAACAAGGTTTAATCGTCATGCACTCATGTTGTTAATGTTACCCATTCCATGTTTTGCTATAAACAAGGTGTCTGCTTTCAGTGCAAATGACACCAAGTGGTTGATGTTGTCCTTGTTCGTGCTCTGCAGAACCTGTCATTTTTTTTTGGTTTTAAGCTAATCATTTGTCAAACTAAGTTCCTTGAATTCATTGTGAATACCTTTGTTAATAATATTATTGACCTGTGATTCCTTTCACGGAGATAATTAGATCATCATCAGGCTGCCAGCCATAGGTTCATATCACAATTTCTCTTCTGCAGCAAGTTGTGAAGCCTACTTTATTAATTGAGATATGAACTTCTACAAGACATGCTTTCTCTTTTGAGTGGCCTACAGCTGGGCCTCTCCAGCTAGCTTATCTACAGGGGAAAAAAGCTTATTTTGTAACCTGTCTGCCATCATAAGACAGTAAAGTGTGACGCTACCTGAGCACCACCAGCCTTAGCCTTTGATTTCAGTAACTATGCTGAACAAAGTTTTGGTGATGGTACTGTACTAATGTAATGTATATCACTTACTGCTTGATCATTCACTGGAATTTATGAGACATTAATAAACAGCTCTTGATAATAGAATTATTTTTCGTGATGGTTCTGATTAAGCTCCACAGATGGCCTATGCATCAAGTTGATAACGATGGTGAGCGCAGCGCAAAGTGAAGGAAGAGTTAAGCTTCAAAGAGACGGCATGGTGATGTAGCAGATCAGAGCCAGGATAGCCAAAATGGTCGCTGTCCGCATTAAAGATCCAAGGTTCTGGACCGAGTTGGATTTTCACTTGCCTGTATTGCCAATATTTTGCCACATTTTTCTGTCACAGCAATAACAAGAAACGAGGTATCGTACCCATCTTCATATTCATATTTTCCCACTTTCTAAAGCGGCCTGAACTATGAAAATTGAGCTAGAAAGGGAAATTGGGGAAGGGTTTAAATGAAAAGACAAAATCCATATATATAAATAATAAGTTTTTTAGTGTTTGAGATAATGGTTAATCAATATATTTAGATAATTGGTTTTTTTCTTTTTAAATCGAGGAACACCAAATTAATAATACAAAATTGAATATATACAAAAACAGCTTCAATCATGAGATTTAAAAACACTTCGATGATAAAGTTGATATATCTACGAGAAAGGTAATAAATGACTTAAAAAATTTTAAATTCAAGAAACAAATATGTTTATTTTTTAGTTTTAAGATGGTTAATATTCTGAAATATATTCAAGTTTTTTCAAGAGATAAAAAGTTCTGAATCCTTACTTAAATGGTTCAGGAGGTATTTATAACCCCTCAACCTTATCGTTTTCAAAGAAAAGAATAACTAAAAGATCCTTTATTTTGGGTGACATTAATAAGGGACGAACATCTTTTACATATTATTAATGAGATAGTAAGTGTGATTGGTTCATTTAGAAACCTTTTGTACACTTATGAGTATAGAGAGATTATTACCTCATATATGAATAACTATATTATTATTTTACATGGAGAGACATTATAGTTTATTATACTTATAATACTTTTAATCTAAGAGATTATCTTGAGCCCGACATATAGTTATAGAATTTTGTAGTCTTTGAATCCATATATCTTGAGTCTGGCATGTTCGTTAAATCCATATTACCTTAGGTTTAGTTAATAGTTAAACTCAAGTATTGTAGATCTGACACATTAGCTAGATCCATGTCATTTTAAAATCATTTTTAATTAAAAAAAATAATTCAAATTATTAACTCATCAAAAAGAGCTTTTAGATAAATCCTAGATGTCGTAGAAAATCTCATAATATGAGTGAAAAAACAAAATAATTTTCTCATTGATAAAATCTGTACTGAAATAGCTTACAAGCCTGACTTCCATAGGCAGGGACATCAAAGTTATCAAATATAGTAAATAATGATTATTTGATAAAATAAAATTACACTAAATTTTATTTAAATTTAATAAAAATTAAGTATAAAACATAAAAAGATCTAATTCAAAATCAAATAACTTTTATTTAATCAAATATGTTAAAAAATTATATAAATTATCATTTAAAATTTTTTAAACTAAATTGATTCTCCAAACGCAAGCAAGCAAAATATAAACGTAAACCAAAATAAAAATCACTTTAAAATCAAGTTCCGAAAAGATACTAAAAATGAAAAAAAAA
>Ga0325405_1001709_pt1 | contig 22439 bp, 18 predicted proteins | sample PopdelMetagenome_21_FD_205663 | JGI IMG/M metagenome (GOLD analysis project Ga0325405, IMG submission 205663) | Populus deltoides microbial communities from Bellville, Georgia, United States - Xylem-Control-R2 | ecosystem: Host-associated > Plants > Phyllosphere > Stem > Wood/Secondary xylem...
ATCAATCCCCCACTCTTCCACTTACATTCAACCCCATAAAAAAATTACTATATTTGAAGCAATCTTACAAAAACTTAGACTGGATATTCTTGGAAATTATGAACAACATTCTCATAAAGAAAAAAAATATTAATTATTAGAATTTCCAAGTACAATATTCTCATAAAAGAAACAAAAATTGCCAAAAAAAATTAATTCTTAGAATTTCCAAGCAAAAAGTTCTCAAAAAGAAAGAATAATAGCAAAATCAATGAAAGGCTTAGAAGACATGAACAATGTACAATCAAGGCTGCATGTTCATTTCAATCACTGCAATGCCATTCATAATCACTGAACCACAAGAACCTAACGAAAAAATCAACAGAAACTACAACAAAATTACGCTAAACAAAACCCTAAGTCACTGAAAAAATTACTTTTTTCTTTTTCAATTTCAGATTAAAAACCCTATCGGAAGGAGGGGGAGGAAAGGGGTGGATGAGATTGGAGTTCTAACTTACCGGAGAGAGAATCGTTGGGAGGTCACCGGATTTAGTCTTCCGACGGCATTTGACACTCTCCAAAGAGCTCCTTCTAGCCGGAGTCTTTAATTGCCGAGTAGAAATGAGTAAAGAGTTGATAAAACTTTACCAATGAACAGGGCCGCAGGGGAGGGGTTAATGATCAATGTCACGCTTTGTACCTGCCCGGTTGGGAGGTTACTTAGATGTTATCTTTAGTCCTACTACTTTACTTGTATTCAATTTAGTCCAACACTAGAAGGATTGGGTACCACGGTCGGACTTGGTGGCAATCATTGTTTTAAAACCTCATCTCACATGATGGTTTAATTTTTGTGATCTAAGGTCTAAACTAAGCCAGATTTTAATAAAAGTGAAAGAAGAATTGATTTGTTACGACTTGGATAAAAAGCTGATTCCTAACCTGATAAAATTCAGTAAAAATCTTTGATGTATTTTATAAATAATAATTTTATTTTTATTTTTTTTATATAAAAAAATAAATTAATCAGAATTAATTTGAGTTAACATACTTGACTCCCAGTCATAAACTTGTTTTGAGTCAACCCTGAACTTTCAATTTGAAAGGGCAACTCGACAAAATAAACATAGATAGAAATTAACTCGGGAAATAGTAATATAAAAATCCATATTTAAAATCTGATTTAGAAACTTGATATTATTAAATTCATGTTATCATATGTGAAAAGCTTAAACTAAAAAATAAAAAATGAAATTTTTTAATAATATTTTCTCAATAGTCAAAGTTTTTATTGTTGACAACGGTCAATTATAAAGAGATAATTTGTCATAATTAAGAAAATTTACAAAACTCAATTAAAAAAATATATAAAAATTATTTTACAAAAACTGCATTTCAAATTTAATTTTTTGATGAACTCTATAATATAAAACGCAATTTAGTATATTATCAAATACTTAACTGTGTTTTTTACACCGCAAATATCGAAGTTAAAACTAAACAAACACACCCTTAACTACAATGTTTTTTTAATAAACTATATAACTTTAATATACATGAAAATGAAAGATAGTGGAGGTTGATAATTGATTGGATGTTAATCCACTCGAACAGTGATTCTAAACTTGCTTTGTGTCAATTGATCTGAATTAGATTTAAAAACTATAATATAAAGGTTAACTTGATAATTATAGATTGAATTAATGTTTGCATTTGCTTAAACTATATATAAAAACAAAAAATGAAAATTTTAAATAATTTTTTCATCAATAGTCAAAGTTTTAGTTGTTGACTTAACTATCAATCACAAATGGAGACACAATTTGTCATAATTGAGGGAACAATATTTAACTACAATGTTTTTTTTTAATATATCTTTAATATACATGAAAATGGAAGACATTGAAGGTTGACAAATGATGTTAACTCACGTACATATTTAAAATAATTATTGTTAAATCTCTTACATGTTTAAACATATGCCACATAAAATTTTAAATTTAATATTCATAAGTATAGTAATTAAAAATTAGATAAATATATACTTTGAAGATTAGCTTGTAATGTGATTTTTTTAAATATATATCTAAATGAAAACAACAAAATAAAAATAGTATGTATAAAAAAGATAAAATATAGGTGAAAAACACTTGAAACAAAAACCCTAAACATTGTAAATATTATTTTACAAGGAAAAAAACGAGTAAATTTTTTTTATTATTAATCTATAAAAAATATCAATATATCCTTAATTTAAATATAAACTAAATAACCTTATTATAATTTCTTCTTGTCCCACATCATTAATGAATATAAAATACTATGGTGTAATCTTGGGGTATAACTTAATTGGTTATGCCCTGAATTTGCTTCTCAGAGATTATCAATTCGAGTTTTACAAACCTTAAGGTTATTGGAGACTTAAATAATCGTTAACTTCAGAGCCCGTGGGATTAGTCAAAGCGTGAACAAACCAGCCCAGACACCAATAATAAACTAAAAAAACCACTGTGTTGTACCTCTAATATGCTCTTGGCTTTGCAACCTTAAGTTAACATGCAAAACTACTGCAAGCAAACACATTGTAAGATGTCAGTTTACAGGAAAATATTATATATAAAACCAATTAATGACTCAATTTGATCACAACTCAAGTTTGTTTATATCTATAGAATCTGCAATTTGCTTTCGAGATCAGCTATGACCTCAGAAGTTGGCAAAAATCTGTGAAACCCCTCCAGCAAATCAGGATAGTCTGCAAACAGCTCAACCACATCTCTGTACACATCGGCCACGTCCTTGCACTTGTTTCTGTATGCACATAAAGTCATCAAAAAGTCTTTGTAGGCCTCCTTGTTGATGCGCTTCTGCACCTTCCTTACAAAATCGACAGCTTCTTCATGGTCTATAGTAACCTTCTCGGCGGCCATTGATGCTTCTTAATTGATGCAATTCTGAGAAGGTTAGAGAGCCGAATAAAAGAACAGATTACCCTAATTATTATTATTATTGTTTTTGTATTAATCGGAGCACAATATTATATATATTTGTGCCCTATCAACTCTAATTAAGTCTATCCAATAGAGTAAGCATTAAAGAATATATATATATATATATATATATCTGGCCCATACCCGTTAAGAAACCACCTACCTCTCAAGTCTCAACGCATGGCCCAAAGCATTTGAAGTCCTTATGTTCAAATGCTTTTCAAACTAGTTCTCTGGATCAATTTTCTCTAAGAAATAAGAATATTATAGATATAGAAAGATTTTTAAAATATTTAATTTTGTTTTGATTTATTTTTATTTTTCAAAAACTTATAATAATGAATAGGAAAATAAAATTAACAAAGTAAATTATTTATTTTCCTAAAAAAGTTTCTATATCAAATGTTTGTTTCTTTGTTTTTTTGCAATTAGGCTGTCAACTATAGTTATTAAATCCAACCCTACCTCTACCCAATGGTTTGACTCTTGAAAGTTAAAATCCACGACTGGAGCAAAGTTTTGATTTGATCTAATTTTGACATTATTCTCTAACCAAATCCAAATAACTTTCAAATTAATATGCAAAACTCAATGCATACACTTATATTCAAAATCCAAATTAATGGGTCTTATCCTGATCTATTTTATTGCTCCGGAATGAATTATATTGATTGTATACCTGCTCCACGTATAATATATATATTTATTTTCAGTATAGTACTCATCTATTATTTCTCATTTTGCAAAATCCTAGCCATTAACTTGAAATGTTATATAAGTCAAGATTTAACCAGTGTTATGTATTAGGGTATGCTTGATACGTGGGTAAAGGAGTTTTCCACCTCTTTTGCTCTGCAGGGGTTTCTGGTGACAGCAAAAGAACCTGTTCCGGATAATTTGCAATCAATGACCGACTTCCAATTAATTGATGCTCTAAGAAATTATCTGTGGAGAAGGAGGTATGTCATTGTTTTGGATGATATATGGAATGTAAACGCTTGGGAAACAATAAAGTATGCATTTCCCGATTGTAACTGTGGTAGTAGAATTATCTTCACTACACGTTTAAGTAAACAAGTGCTAGTGGATGATGAGATTAAGAGACTTGTCAGAAAATCAAATGTTCGAACAAATGACTTCCCCAGTCTACGAAGAAAAAAGCAAAGTAGCTTACACAACATGTTGGAGGAACACCCCGTTCCACAAGCTTGAAGAAAAACATTAACAGACTAATGAAAATAATTGTAGGGCCCGTGATCAAATCAATTGCTCAAACGATAATCACAATTTATTTTAATTATGTTAAATTTTTATATATTAAAGAGTTTATATTGAAAAATAATTTTTAATATTGAAAGTAAGGGGGGTTTCTTTTTTATTTGACTTTAAATATGTCAATTAATCATGTTTTAGATAATGTTTTCATCAATAATTCAATATTACAGGATTAAGTTAATCAAGTTATTTAACATATAGATAAATTTAACATAAAACTTTTTTTTTTTTGCAAGCCATTGATATTGTCTTTCATTTTCAATTTTATTGGCCCACTCGGTGGTCTATGTCGGTCATCTCTGCCCTAACTTTCTTTATTCAAACACATCAATATTTTAATCAATGTATTTTCTTCTTTCGTAGTTATATAAATATATTTATATAACTATTGGAGACATAATTATTTCTGTCGTTAAAAATTACAGACGAAAAGATTCTGTTGGTGATTCAGTCGGTTTTCACCGATTTTCAGGTAATGATTTTTGTTTTTTTGGTTCTGTCCTTTATTTATATCCTTGCTATGCCCTGATGGATTGAACCTTGTGTCGTATGTGAAATGTTGTTAAAAAGGAAAGATTTTGTTTGTGTTCGTAAGAAAATGTGTTTTAAGATCTTGCTTGCTTGCATGCAGTGTTTGATTTTGATTGTTTAATTGGTGTGAGATTTAGGAAAGATGGGCCATTATGAAACCAACCACCTCTCAAGTCTCGACCCATGGCCCAGAGCATTTGAAGTCCTTATGTTCAAATGCTTTTCAAACTAGGTCTCTTGATCTGTTATAAGTTAAAACTCTAAGTAATAAGAATATTATAAATATAGAAAGATTTTTAAAATATTTAATTTTGTTTTGCTTTATTTTTATTTTTCAAAATTTATTATAAATCTTTATATAGAAAATAAACTAGAAAGAGGACTTGATTTTATACCTGCTCCACGTATAAGATATATTTATTTTCAGTATACTACTCATCTATTATTTCTCATTTTGCATAATCCTAGCCATTAACTTGAAATGTTATATAAGTCAAGATTTAACTAGTGTTATGTATTAGGGTATGCTTGATACGTGGGTAAAGGAGTTTTCCACATCTTTTACTTGTGTTTATAACAATTTCAAGGGTACGAAGAAATTAATCTAAAGAAGTTTAAGATTTAATCTCAAAAGCGGAGTTAAATGGTAACTTTATGGAGGGTGGAAGGGGTACAAAAAATGATAATGATAAGATTTCAGAAGTAGAAAATAATAATGTCAATTATAAGACGACATTAATTGTAATGGGTTTCTTTTAAAAGCAAAATTATGATTTTCGCGTTAGAAAAATAGTATAAGAAAATAATTTTGGTAGGAGTAACTCTGTATCAAATCTTAGACCTAGAGTGGATTATAGTGATAAAAAAAAATGTTGTATTATCCTGAAGAAGACTCTATTCAGTATCACTGTGAGAAGGAGAAAGCCAATGTAGAAGAACTGAAGCTAAGGAGCAAGAAATCTAGAGATGCTGCGATTGTACAAATCATAAAGATGTTCTCATGGTTTATAGAGGCAATGAGGTTTTTGAGAAATTCATGAATTTTAGATTCTGCACTCTCTTTTCATATTTGTTTAAAGAAATAATGGTTTAATATTTATTAAAAAAAATGATGGAAATTTTATCACACAACAATATCGCTCGATCTATATCTGCAATGCTCTCAAATTTGAAGCAGATAGAGAGTTTGGATTTTTCTTACAACAACTTGAATGATGTCATCTCTCGGCAACTCACTAGCAGTTTTTAGTGTGGCGTATAATAACTTATCAGGTAAGACTCTCGAAAAAAAAATCAGTTTGAGACCTTTAATGAAAACAGTTACGAAGAAAATCTTTTTTTTGTGTGGATCTCCATTGGGAAATAATTGTAATGAAGAAGAATCAGGCAGCTAAAGGATAATGATGAACAAGGAGATGATGGTTTCATAGATATGGAGTTTTTCTACCTCAGTTTTGGTATATGTTATATAGTTGTGGTGATGACGCTTCTAGCAATTCTTTACATCAATTCATATTGGCAACGCAGGTGGTTTTACTTCATTGAAAACTGCATAGATTCTTGCAATTATTTTGTGGTGAATTTGTTACTGGGGAGACGATTGTTCTAGTTTGTGATCATTGTTTGTCCTGCATGTCTATCTAGTGCATGCTTTATAGTGTACTGTCTCTAAGCTCAACCTTTTTATTTGATTAGTTATTTGGGCTAAAAATGTAAGCTGCATAGATTACTCTTTCAACTCTCAAGACTTGTCTAAAAATAAAATGAAAAGTGACCTGCGTCTGCATTCAACTCTCATTCTCGCAACTTTGTTAGTTTGTAGTTGATTTTTTTTTCGAGGAGAGAGGACTTGATTAAGTTGTATAAAGGGAATGATAATACTGTAAATTGCCAAAATCACTACTAAGTACAAACAAAATATTCTATGCATGTGTGACAACACTTATATCTGCATTTGTATCAAGGGCGACCCCACCTCAGCTATTCAATTAAAGCACTGAAGTTGGAGCAAGAAGATCCACCTTCTTTAACAGCATTCCTGGTCGTTTCTTCTAGCTTCTTTGTTCTGCTCCTCATTTCCTCTGCTTCTCTACAGCTTCACTTTTAACATGATCTCCATGCACTGTAAGCCATTCCTTAACTCCAACACCAACTCCAGTTTTTAAAACATTGGTCACCAACTTTTCATTATGGAATTGCTCAGCAAAACATCGGTCACCATCCTCAATGAGTCACAAATGCACCTATTGCTTCATGATCAAGAATCAAAACTTGGAGTGCCCATCCTCTAATAATTAGGCCTTTGCCTTCCATTCTTCCCTCAAATCCTTCAGGTAAATAATCTTCCTTGTCTTCTTGACCCTTTTTGCTTCTTCTAACTACCCAGATAAATTGATGCCCAGAAGCTTCAAGACCTGCTGCAATCTCCTTAAGCTGAGAGGCAGTGAAGTTTGCCATGCTTCCAAAGCAAATATAAACAACTGAATTTGGTTTCTTTGAGTCGAGTCACTTCAATTGAATTTGCCATGTTGAGTAATTGAGGTTTCTTTTTCTCTTCCTGTTTTATCTTCATTGTTTCTATTGCATAGTGAAACCAGGCCCACGTTAATTCACACCCTCTTTAATTGACCCAACAAGACAATGTCCTAACCATACAGGTTCCTCTTCAACAGATTCATGGATCACTTTATGCAAAGCAGAGGAATGATTTTCTGGAAAAAGAGTGTCTTGGGAACTTACAGTAGATTTCGTTGGAACTATTCTCTCAGGACGTAGCATGGCTTCTTGAATCTCTGTTTCTAATCGGAACAGGGTAGCAACGAGAAGCTTGGAGTGGTCGCAGAATGCCTTTCTTTTGTTCATGAGGCTGCCTGTCGAAACGCTGAAGATTTGCCAGCAACTTGTAGGAATCAAATCAAAGCCCCTTTTAAAAATTTAATGACCAAAAGGAAGAAAATAAAAAAAATCTGCCTTATGTTTAAAAAAACACCTCCCTTCTGTTTCCTCAACATGTCAGTTCATATTTTTGGTTGCAAATCTTGTACCCCTTGCGATCCCTCTTCTTTTTTAATTCCTGTGTGCTATTGTTTTAGATCTGAGGTGTAAACTGACCTCAACAGAAAATACACTCTATACCCAATCTATGTAGTATGATGAAAATACATAATATTTCTTCTAACATGCCAAAAAAATATTTATTTTCAGTACACTACTCATCTACTATTTCTTTAGTTTTCTTCTTGGGCATAATCACCAAGCCTGTATGCATGTACAATCTAGAACAAAATGGAATTACATTGCAGGACTTTGGTTTCTTAGATCAATTTTCTTTGGAGTTCACAGCTATGACTATAAGCTACCAAAGACAAACATGTTCTTGAAAAATTTGGTAAACAAACTTAAATCATCTGTAACATTTACAGACTCTGATGACTGATCGGTGAAACTTCATTTTTTTAATCTGTTTGTTGAGCAAGTTCAAGCAAGCACTAGGATAACTTACTGGTGAAAAATATTAATCTACAATTTACACTTAGTGATAACATGCATGTAGATATCTTATTGGTTGGGTTTTACAATTTACACTCTAATTTATAAAACCAGGAGTAAATCACATGTATCAGAGGTTTAGGTAGCTTCCTGCCCATGTGAAAACACAAGAATGTTATCCTATTGCAATATGACATGTGTTGTTGGACACATGCCAAGCACATTATCACATGAACAATGAATCAGCAGAAGGAATTTTTAGTTAGGTATTAGTCTTAAGATTTAAAATTTAAAAAAAAATCATAATTTTTTAAATACCATATCAGCCCCCTAACTTATAAAAATGACAAATGATACCACTGGCTATCCCATGCTATAGCTGGCTATATGTGAGGCCTTAATTTGCCTAGGGCCATATGGTCCACGTAATAATTATCTTAAATGAAAAAAATGTTATCTTTCATGCACAATGAATCAGTAGAAGGAATTGTTAATTAAGCCTGGAACCCTGTAGCAAACATCTGAGATAGAAACTGCATCAAGGGTTTTTGTTCTTCCTTTCTTCAAATTTTGGCGAGAGAAAAGAGATCAGGATTGCTGATTCTGGAGCAAGAAGCCATGGCCATGATCGCAGTGCAGGTGGTGCTCGAGAAACTGGCTTCCTTTGTAGCAGAAGAAACACGGTTCTTGGGAGGAGTTAGAGGGGGAATCGTTGAACTACAGGATGATTTGTATAGCATGAAATCTTTCCTTCAGGATGCGGAAGAAAGGAGTGAGAGTGATCAAGGACTGAGAGCCTGGGTCAAACAAGTGAGAGATGTGGCTTATGATGCTGAGGACATTCTTGAAGAGTTCATGCTCCGGTTTGCTCCATCTCACGGGAGTGGTTTTACCCATTATCTTCGCAATTCATATCGTTCCATCCGTAAATTAAGTGCGCGGCACCGGCTGGCAGTCCAGTTACAAAGCATTAAAGCAAGGGTGAAAGCCATTTCAGAGAGAAGAAATGCATTTTCTTTGAATAGGATAGACATGCCATCAACCTCCAGTGCTACCGTAGAGAAATGGCATGATCCCCGGTTAGCTGCTCTTTACTTAGATGAAGCTGATGTCGTGGGAATTGAGAACCCAAAACATCTACTGGTTTCGTGGCTTGTAGAAGGAGAAGAAAAGCTCTCCAGTATCTCTGTGGTTGGAATGGGTGGGTTGGGAAAAACAACCCTCGTAAAGAAAGTCTATGACAGCCACCCCATCAGAAGAAGCTTTGATACCCATTCTTGGGTTACAGTTTCCAAATCGTTTGCATCCACGGAGCTCCTACGAGTTGCTCTGCAGGGGTTTCTGGTGACAGCAAACGAACCTGTTCCGGATAATTTGCAATCAATGACTGACTTCCAATTAATTGATGCTCTAAGAAATTATCTATGGAGAAGGAGGTATGTCATTGTTTTGGATGATGTATGGAATGTAAACGCTTGGGAAACAATAAAGTATGCATTTCCTGATTGTAACTGTGGTAGTAGAATTATCTTCACTACACGTTTAAGTAACTTGGCTGAATCTATAGAGAACACTAGTCATGTTTATGAACTCCAAGCTTTATTAGAAAATGAAGCTTGGACCCTCTTTTGTATGAAAGCCTTCAGAGGGGAACATAAGGCTGTATGCCCTCCAGAACTGGAAGAGATGTCTCGAAATATCTTAAAGAAGTGTGAGGGACTGCCACTTGCAATTGTAGCAATAGGAGGTCTACTGTCGAAGAAGAAAAACGGAGGTTTGGAATGGAAGAAAGTCCATGACTGCCTAGCTACAGAATTGAAAAGTAACGACGACCTTGGGAGTTTACGTAGAATACTTCAACTAAGTTACGATAATCTTCCTTACTACCTCAAACAGTGTTATTTGTATTTAAGTGTTTTTCCAGAGGATTATTTGATAAAAAGAATGAAGTTGATCCGGCTATGGATAGTTGAAAGGTTTGTGGAAGAGAAGCAAGGCTTTACAATGGAGGAAGTAGCAGAGGAATACCTTAATGAACTCGTGAATAGGAGTTTGATCCAAGTGGTGGAGATGAATTATTTTAATAGGGTCAAGACATGTCGTGTTCATGATCTAATGCGAGAAATCATTCAAATGAAATCCAGGGAAGAATCTTTTGTTATGATAGCAAACGGAACAAGAATCAGCAAGAATGAGAAAGTTCGGCGTCTATCAATCCATGAGAACTCTGAGGAAGTACAATCAGATATGAGATTTCCTTATCTGTGGTCTTTTTTGTCATTTTCTTCACATCATTCTTTTGAGCATGGTTTTCGCAATTACAATCTGTTGAGAGTATTGAATTTAGATCGAGCTCCCCTTTCCAGCTTCCTACCTGAATTGATTGAACTGATTCATTTGAGATACTTAAGTTTGAGATGGACCATGATAAGGGAGCTTCCAGAGTCCATAAGGAAGCTCAAGTACTTGGAAATACTTGATTTGAAAGGGAGTCCTGTGTCTTCTTTGCCTGCTGGGATCACTCAATTGACATGTCTTTGCCAGCTCCGTAACTATCGACACAGTTTCCAGTCATCATCGTTCTTCCCTGACACTCATGGAATGAGAGTTCCATCAGGAATAGGAAGATTGACTAGCCTGCAGAAATTGGGAAGCGTTGAAGTGAATGAAGATTATGAGTTAGTCAGGGAGTTGGGAAAGCTAACTCAGTTGAGAAGGCTGGGCATTTTAAAGCTAAGAGAAGAGCAGGGAATGGATCTCTGTTATACTTTGGACAGGTTGAAACACCTTACTGCTTTTTATCTTGTTTCACTAAACAACACTGAATTCTTACAATTTGACTCTCTTTCATCTCCTCCAAAATATCTCCAACGACTAAATCTCAAAGGTAGTCTTCCAGGTTTACCAGGATGGATAACTTCACTCCAGTATATTTCCAAGCTAGTGCTTCAATATTCTAGTTTGAAATGTGATCCTCTCAAGGCCCTCCAGAAATTGCCTAGTTTGGTGGTGCTTGAACTCCGTCAAGCTTATGCAGGGGAAGAACTGTGTTGTGATCCTAGTGGATTTTCAAAGCTGAAGAAGCTAGGTCTCCATGAACTGGAGAGATTGCGGCGCATCAGAATAGCAAAAGGATCAATGCCTGGGTTAGAGAGGCTAGACATCACAGCATGCACGGTGCTAGAAACTGTGCCGGATGGGATTGAAAACCTGAAAAATATAGGAGACCTGGTTCTGTGGTATATGCCTTCAACATTCATCAAGACAATAGAGAGGTAACGTGGTGAAGATTTCTGGAGAGTTCAACATATCACAACAATCACCCGTATCTACCAGAGGCTGGGGAGATGGGTTTCTGAAACTCTTCTGTGATTAGAGGGGTAAACTACGGAGAGGACTCCAGTCTCAGGAAAATCATGATCTCTGCCAAGTTCCTCGGGTCTGGATAGACGTTTCCTCCGATGCATCTACCTGTTTTGTTTTTACATTTTGTTTTTTTAATTTTACAGCACCATTTGCTACGGAACATATATAGTGCTTGCATGATTTCTAATTAGACTGCCTCTTGCATGGAAAATATACCATTCTGAGCCTCAGAAAACAGAAAACTGCTGCTCTTCCCTCTTCTCTGCTCCTTTGTCTCTGTTTTGCTGTTGTTGAATCTTCCACCCTGCTATCTTGCCCATGTTTTACAATTTACACTTTCTAATTTATAAAGCCAGGAGTAAATCACATACATCAGATATTTTTTTCTTGCCCCAAGTTCATTTTGAGGAAGACCCCGTTCCACAAGCTTGAAGAAAAACAATAACAAATAATAGAATAATGAAAATAATTGTAGGGCCTAAGATCAAATCAATTGCTTAAACTGAATCACAATTTATTTTAATCATGTCAAATTTTCATGTTGGAAAATAATTTTTAATATTAAAAATAAATAGAGTTTATTTTTTATTTGACTTTAAATATATCAATTAACCGTGTTTTAAATAATTTTGTCATTAAATAGATTCAATATTACACGATTAAATTTTAAATTTAGTTAATCAAGTAATTTAACACAGATAAATTTAACATAAAACTTTTTTTTTTGGAAGCCATTGATATTGTCTTTTGTTTTCATTTTATTGGCCTACACGGTGTTTATTATAACCCATGGTTATCTGGGCATGCATTTCTTCAATCATAGAACATATCCGAGTATAAAATTAACGGATCATGTTATCGGGTTTCTTAATAATGTTTACCCTTTCTCATTTCCTTATTATTTCTTAAGAATCCATTGATATAGTAAATACGCAAATAACTGGTGGCACTGTCCATCTAAAGGTATCATGAGTAAATTGAAAACCAGGAACGGAATATTAATATTTATGGATCAATGAAGCGAAAGTGTTTGGTTGTTTATTTATCTAGTTTTTTATGTTTTTTTTTTGGAGGAACTGTTGCTGATATTGGAAAGTTTTTGAAAATAAAAAAAGAGTTTACATTAGATTTATTTTTCGTTACTAATTCTATCAATTTATTGCCTCTTAGACCACCAAGTGATAGTATACAATTAGATCTATAAATAAATGACATAACCAGTCCAGGGAAAGCTATCAACTTCAAGCCCTCGTCTGTACAATTTTACAATTAAACAAGAAAAAAAGGGTCCAAACCTATGAAGTAGAAGATCATTGTTTATTGGATTGGTACTTTGAAATCCTAAACTCGTTTTGTTATTAGAACAAAAGGGTAAACCCACCCTTTGACTTTGTAACGTAGAAGCAGAGTATCCAACTTTGAGCCATGAAGACAGTCTGAGGCGAATTAAGTGATATAATTCGCTAAAAAAATTAAATTGGAATTTGCTCAAAGTTCTTATCAAGTTCAACAGTAATCTGACAAATGGAAGCGTAATACTAATTGAAAACAGAAACATTACAAGCATGAAATCTCAAATGACAACCGAAACATTCATGTCACAAACCTAGAGGGTGAAGATCTCACAAGCCTAATTGTATTTCGAATCTTAACAACCGAAACATTCATCTTTTTCAAACCATCACATACAATGAGGTTTACAATGTGTGTACAACATCTAACATGCAAATGTTCATTTGACAATATATTAGTTGGCCAATCTTTCATCACATTCTTTAAATATGAAATAGTAACACTATTAAAGCTTGCATTGTCTACTGTAACAGTTAAAAGTTTATCAATCCCCCAATCTAACAAAAAATTCTCAATAACTTGACCAATTGTCTCATCCATATTATTGGAAACTTGACAAAAATTTAGAATTCTTTTATGCAAATTTCATTCATTATCAATCCAATGAGTCGTTAAGGACATATAGTTAATGTTTTGGATTGATGTTCATGTATCTGTTGTTAAACATAATCGTTGACCCTTAAGAGCTCTATTTAATCTTTCCTTCTCTTCAACATAAAGTTTCAAACAATCTCTCATAACAGTGAAACGAGAAGAAATGTCAAATCTAGGCTTCAAGGTCCTAGAAAATAATCTAAATCCCTTACCATCCACAAAATTAAAAGGCAACTCATCAATTATAACCATTTTCACTAGTGCCTTTCTGCATTCATCATAATCATAACATATTGCCTTAAGAGTTCCCACACTTCGATCTCCTAATTCACCCCCTACTTTATTAGGTTCTAATACCAATTTTTTTTGCTTCTTATCAACTACAAAAGGAAACTTTTTGCATACTTTCAAATGACTCCACATATTACTTGTCCCATGAATAATAGTATGACATGCATAATCCTTTCCACAATAATTACATTCAGCTCTAGGGGTTGTAGGATCACCATCAAGTTTTGTAAAATGATCCCAAATTTGTGACTTTTTTTTTATCATCAACATTTCTTTTCCTAGATGCAAGGACTTGAAGTTGTTTACCTTTATTTTTCGTGGTGGATACTGCAGTAGTTGATGTTGGGTTAGTGTTTGAAGTTGGGCCATTGGTTGATGTTAAGGTAGTGCTAGTGGATGAAACATTTTGATTTTGAAGATTTTCCATCTGTAATTACCAAATGCAAATATGTTCATTATCACTTGCACAATTCTTTTCAGCACTTAATAAACATAAAGATTAAAATCATGTTTAAAAATTAAAATGAAACAAATATTACAGAAGTAACATGTCAAAACAAGCTTAGAAAATGTGTCAAAACAAGCTTAGAAAATCTATCAATGAGGAAAAATAATTACAGAAGTAACAGAACAATGAATACAAGAATAACATGATTTTAATGAATACAAAATGCCAATCAAGATCATCCAAAATAGAATAATGAATACATTTTACAGAATGACAAAACAAAACCGAATAAAAAAAACCCATCAAAACAAAACTAGTTTGCAGAATCAAGTCAATCAACACAGGCTTATAAACATGATTTTAATCAAACTACTTGGTGTGACCTTATAAATCAACCAACACAGCAACAAAATCAACAATTCATCTATTTTTAGTAATCAACCAACAAAGCAATAAAATCAACACAGCAACAGGTTACAACAACAGAATCAACACAACAACAACAACAGAAGCAACACAAGTTTACAGTAGCGGATATTGAAATTACATTTACAAAACAACAAAATAAACTGCAAAATTACATGTAAGATTCTGAAATTACATGTACAAGACGACTCTAATCCTAAACTGCAAACAATTGTAAGAAGTAAGAACGGCAATTTTGATTAAAAATAATCATAATCCTAAACTGCTAAATCCCTTCTATTCAAACAAAGGAAAAAAAAATCGCTTTAATCACCCAAATAGCTCTAAATTCTAATTTAAACCTAAACCAAAATTCATCACCCAACGAAATTGATTAAAAATAACAATAAGCTTAACTGTATGAATTAATTAGAAAGGAGAAAAAAAATACAACTCACTGGTTTTGAGAGGCTGATGAAATCAGGAAACGTTGATCTGATGGAAACACCGAGTCACCGATAGTGTTGATCCAGTGGAGACTGAGGAAGAAACGTATAAACAATAAGCTTAACTGTATTAAAAATAACAATAACCTTAACCAAATTAATTAATTAATTGGAAATGAGAAAAAAAATTAAAACTCACTGGTTTTGAGAGGTTGAGGAAACGTCGGTCTGATGGAAACACAGACTATTTTGGTTGGTCCAGTTGAGACTGAGGAAATGTCGATGGTCGATTTGTGTTTATGTTTTCTTAGTCTAAGGAGAGTGGAGAGGGAGAGGCGAAAAGGCGAGAGGGGACGGGTTGCGGGTGCTCTGGTACGAGGGCGGCCTTAGCGGAGGCCGGAGAGGGCGGGGGGCGAGGGGGACGGCGGGTGGCTCTGAGTAGTGAGAGGAGAGATTGTTTGAAAATTGAAATTGAAAGGTTTAGGGTTAGCGGAGAGTAAACTGGCGAGAAGAGACGGGCGCGACACAACTTTTTCTATTTATACTAGCCTAAGGACCCTTTTTTGAACCGGTCCGGTCCGGTTAAACCGGTTTCTGCACTTCAAAACCGAAAACCGAACCGAACCGGGGTTTTTTCTACATAATCTAACGGTTTTATTTTTTGGTTCGATTTTTTCGGTTAATTTATTGTCAGTTTTATCGGTTTACTCGGTTTTTTTTAACACCCTATATATTGATGCAGTGGATAATTAGGAATCTTGACTTCACAGGTCTACGAAGAAGAAAAACAAGTGCTAGTGTAAAACAAATTCTAATTTTTTTAAAAATATTTTTAAAATATAAAAACAAACGGAATTAAAAACTTTTAGAAAATCAAATGTTCGAACAAATGACTTCCAAGTCTACGAAGAAAAAAAGCAAAGTAGCTTACACAACAAGTTGAAGGAACACCCCGTTCCAGAAGCTTGAAGAAAAACATTGACAGACTAATGAAAATAATTGTGGGGCCCATGATCAAATCAATTGCTCAAACAGTAATCACAATTTATTTTAATTTTGTTAAATTTTTATGTTAAAAAATTTATGTTGGAAAATAATTTTTAATATTAAAAATAAGCGGGGTTTGTTTTTTATTTGACTTTAAATATGTCAATTAATCATGTTTTAGATAATGTTTTCATCAAATAATTCAATATTACAGGATTAAGTTTAGTTAATCATGTAAGAAACCCATGCATGCTTCCAATCTATCTATTATATATATATTAGGATGATGTTACAGCTGTACTGAGGGAGTATTGTTACAGCTGTTATGGTCACTGTTAGTGCAGATTAATTAGGGTAGCTGGCAGATGCATGGACACGTGTTAGAAATCATTTCACTCCATTAACAAAAATGAAGGAAGTGTGGGGGTAGGCGATATTGATATTTCAAAAGAGATATTCTAAATATTTCACAAGAAATAAAAATCAGTAGGTGCAGTAAGAAGAAATTATTGATAATAGAAATCATTTTCTGATCTCTTCTGCCATGTTTTTCATAAGATCAAATCAATTGTTCATATATAGCACCTGACTTCCCAAGTCTATGAAGAAAAGTAAAGCAGTAAACAAGAAGTTGGAATATCCTTTAATCCAACACCACAAACCGAGCGATCTGTGCCGTGGTGCGGGCCCCTGGCTAGCAGTGTCCGTGAAGACTCTCTCATTCAATGAAGCCCAAGTCTCCCTTGGATAATTCAGCATAGAAAATTCAACGATACAGATATTGTCACTGTCCGATCAAATGCATGAAGAGGACAAAATTGTATATAAGAGACAGCTTGCTTGCTTTTGTATGTGGTCAAGTGGAGCGTTATGAAGATGAGGCAAATGTGGGTGTGGATGCTGCTCATGGCACTGGCCTTCGTCAACGACCGGAGCCATTGTTGTTTGGAGGAAGAGAGAATTAGTCTCTTAGAGATAAAAGCTTGGTTCAATCATGCAGGTGCAGCTGGGTCCTATGATCAGCTAGAAGGTTGGGATAAAGAGCATTTTAATTGCTGTAACTGGGATAGGGTTGTGTGTGACAACACCACAAACCGAGTGATCGAACTACATCTTTATAGCGTAAATTATGATGGAGTCGAAGACTTGGATCTCAATGCGTCTTTGTTTCTGCCTTTCAAAGAACTGGAGATTCTCGTCTTAAGATACAACCAATTAGTTGGTGGCTTAAAGAATCAAGGTTCTATGCTTTCAATTTTTTTTTTTAGTTAACACATAAAGTTAATTATATTTCAAGTAACTTTACATTAAATCTTTATGGATATTGGGATGGTTGATATATATGCTAATTTCTTTGCTTCTGACAATTTTCTTTCAGGTTTTCAAGTCCTAGCTTCAGGATTGAAGAATTTAAAGGAACTTTATCTGGGTTTCAATAAATTGAACGACAGCATTTTATCATCTCTCAGTGGATTTTCAACTCTCAAATCTCTGGATCTATCAGGCAATAGGTTCACAGGATCAACTGGTCTCAATGGTAAAGTTGTAAATCATTCCTACCTCGGATGGTGTTCCCTAGTGAGGTTTAATTTATTCTTTAGTAAACTTGCCTAATAAATAGATGTGTATTAACCATTAACTTTTGTTCAATTTTTAAAATTTTATTAAAGAAATGGAGGTAATATGTTAGAATTCATGAATATTTGGTTATTAAAATATTGATATAATGTCAAAAAATTAACACACAAATTTATATTTCATTGAATTTATATGGATATTGGGATGGTTGATATATATATGTTAATTTTTTTGCTTTTGACAATTTTCTTTCAGGTTTTCAAGTGCTAGCCTCAGGGTTGAGGAACTTGGAGAAACTTTATCTAAGTGATAATAAATTGAACGACAGCATTTTACCATCTTTCCGTGGTTTTTCAACTCTCAAATATCTAGATTTATCAACCAATAGCTTCACAGGATCAACTGGTCTCAATGGTAAAGTTGTAAATCATTCCTACCTCGGATGACATTTCCTAGTGAGGTTTAATAATTACATGTGTATTAACCCTTAAGTAATTGTTTGGATGAAGCCTTAAAAAAGCTTTATATAATTAATTCTTTAACGAGTGAAATAATTTGAAACTTAAATATACATGCTATTAACTTTTTTTCAAATTTTTAATTTTTTTTTAAAATAAATGAAGGTGGATATTTAATTAATAAAATTTTAATATTATATTAAAAATTATTTTAATTTAAAAACTTAAGTTATGTCTTGTAACATTATAAATTATTTAATTATTGTAAATAATCATTATTGATTGTTCTCTCTACCACAGGTTTAAGGAATTTAGAAACCTTGAATCTGGAATCAACTGACTTCAAGGAAAGCGTTTTGATAGAGTCATTGGGAGCGTTGCCATCCCTCAAGACCTTAGATGCAAGTTATAGTAATTTTACACACTTTGGGAAAGGTCAGTGACAGTTTTGGTGCCTAAAACAATACGATATTTATAATATATTGATGGATTTATTTGATATGTTCCACAGGGTTGTGGAATTCGTCTAGCCTTGAAAAAGTTTTCTTCAATTATTCTTCTCTCCCAGCAAGCTTTTTTAGGAACATTGGACACTTGTCTACTCTTAAAGTCCTATCCTTGAAAGGAGTTGACTTCAATAGCACCCTACCTGCCCAAGGTAATTATAATTTGATTTTTATACAATTCCATGGAAGAACTATTGAAGAACCTCCATAAATTCTACAAAAGAACAATTATAAGAGTATTGAAATCCAAATAACAGTTGTTCATTAGATATTTGTGTTATATCTATGTTTTATCCAGCTAATGTTACGTATAGAAAAGGATAAAATCTAGAGTTTCTCAATCTCTAAAATTTCTCAGTCTTAAATTTAGGGTAGCTGGCAGATGCATGGACACGTGTTAGAAGCTGCTAAGAGTCGGTTAGAGTTAGTTAACAATATAATAAATCGTGTAATGATGCATGTGGGGAAGTATATATATATAATGGTAGGAGGATTACGCACGCAAGAAATAACAGAATCATTCTCCTCTTAACAACTTAATTAAGGCATACAACCATCCCTCAAGACCCTTTCTCTCAAGGATACGTACTGGTTAATCAGTGTTTAGTTTCTTAAAATCTTAATTAATAATATTGTAAGGAATGACTATTATGTACCACCACCATTTTTATCATACCCTTTCTTCTTTCTTTTTCACAGGGATTTTCTTCAATTCGAGCTCTCTTGAAGAATTGTATCTAGATGGTACTTCTCTCCCATTAAACCTTTTCCAGAACATTGGAGCATTGTCTGCTCTTAAAGTTTTGTCTGTTGGTTATTGTGACCTCAATGGCACCCTAGCCGTTCAAGGTAAATTAACAACTCTCCATCCGCTCAAGATTCTTTCAACACTATATACTTTGACTATTTCCATATAAATTGTATAGGTTGGTATTAATTGAAGGCTTACTCCTAACTTTACGCTATATTTAGCAAAGAATAACATCTAAGGTTTTTTAATTTCTAAAATTTCTCGTTTCTAGAAAACTTTGAATTAAAAAAATTATGGATATAAATTATTAAATTATGGATATAAATAATCTAAATAACCAATCTCTAATATATATGGATATATTTTTACAGGCTGGTGTGAACTGAAGAATCTTGAACAGCTATATCTCCCAGGAAACAATATAAAGGGCGTACTCCCTCCTTGTTTTGGAAATCTATCGTTTCTACAATCCTTGGATTTATCCTACAACCAATTGGAGGGAAATATTGCCTTTAGTCACCTTTCCCATCTTACGCAGCTTGAATTCCTCTCAGTTTCAAATAACTACTTTCAAGTTCCAATATCATTTGGTTCATTTATGAACCACTCCAACCTCAAGTTCATTGCATGCGATAACAATGAGCTAATAGCTGCACCCAGTTTTCAGCCTTTAGTTCCAAAGTTCCAGCTTCGTGCTTTTAGTGCTTCAAACTGTACTCCAAAACCACTCAAAGCTGGATTTCCAAACTTCCTCCAGAGCCAACATGATTTGGTGTTTGTTGATCTATCCCACAACAAATTCGTTGGAGAACCTTTCCCATCTTGGCTGTTTGAGAATAATAGATTGTTAAATCGACTATATTTGAGAGACACCTCATTTATAGGTGGTCCTTTACAGCTGCCACAACATCCAACATCCAACCTTCAGACAGTAGATATGTCTGGCAACAACATACATGGTCAAGTTGCAAGAAACATATGTTCGATTATTCCACGTTTGAAGAACTTCGTGATGGCTAACAACAGCCTCATAGGTTGTATTCCTCCTTGTTTTGGGAATATGAGCTCTCTCGGATACTTGGATCTTTCCAACAATCACATGTCTTGTGAACTACTTGGGCATAATTTGCCAACCTCGTTGTGGTTTTTAAAGCTGTCCAACAACAGCTTCAATGGGCAATTACCACCATCTGTGTTCAACATGACTAACCTAGATATCCTCCTTCTAGATGGAAACAAATTTGTAGAAGTACCAGGTACTTTTTCTCATGAATTACCACTTTTGTGGTTGGATATCAGTAACAACCTTTTGTCAGGCATGCTTCCAAGGGGAATAGGGAACTCTTCAACAATCTTGCGTGGAATTGACTTGTCCAGAAATCAGTTTGAAGGTACCATTCCAATAGAATATTTCAATTCTTTTGGGCTTGAATTTTTAGATCTTTCTGAAAACAATCTGTCTGGGTCATTACCGTTGGGCTTCCAAGCATTAGATTTACGCTATGTCAACCTATACGGAAATAGATTGAGCGGTCCACTGCCATATGAGTTTTATAATCTCTCTTCGTTGGTGACATTAGATCTCGGCGATAACAACTTAACTGGGCCCATTCCAAATTGGATTGATAGCCTTTCGGAATTGAGCATTTTTGTTCTCAAATCTAATCAATTCAATGGGAAACTTCCTCATCAGTTATGCTTCTTAAGGAAATTAAGCATATTGGATCTTTCAGAAAATAATTTTTCTGGTCTGTTACCCTCATGTTTGAGCAATTTAAATCAGACGGCATCAGATGAAAAAACTTCGGTTTACACTGTTGAAGGGTCACTAGATGATACAAGCTGGTTAGAAATATTTGCATCCTTAGGGGGAAGAGGATTTTCTCTTTATGACAAAATGTTGTTGCCAGAGATCAGTGTAGGAATAGCTGTGGAGCTTACAACAAAGAAAAATTTCTACACTTACGAAGGCGGTGTCCTTCGTTCCATGTCTGCTTTGGATCTTTCTTGTAACAGATTCACTGGAGAAATCCCGACAGAATGGGGAAACTTAAGTGGGATACATTCTCTAAATCTGTCACAAAATAATCTCACTGGATTGATCCCTTCATCCTTCTTCAATCTGAAGCAGATAGAGAGCTTGGATCTTTCTCACAACAATTTGAATGGGAGAATTCCTGCACAACTCGTTGAACTGACCTTTCTAGCTGTTTTCAACGTGTCGTATAATAATTTGTCAGGAAGAACACCGGAGATGAAAAATCAATTTGGTACCTTTGATGAGAGCAGTTATAAAGGGAATCCTCTTCTTTGTGGACCTCCATTGCAAAACAGTTGCGACAAAACAGAATCACCATCAGCGAGAGTGCCTAACGATTTCAATGGAGATGGTGGCTTCATAGACATGTACAGTTTCTATGCCAGCTTTGGTGTGTGTTACATAATTGCGGTGTTGACAATTGCAGCAGTACTGTGCATAAATCCGCATTGGCGACGCAGGTGGTTTTACTTCATTGAAGAATGCATCGACATTTGCTACTGCTTTTTGGCTATAAACTTTCGCAAGTTGTCCAGATTCAGAAGGTGATTGGGTCTTATCATGAGCGTGTGGGCTGCTTTCTGAATTTGTTGAAATCCTCTGTGGGGAAGCAGTCGCATTCCAAATCAATGGTTGCTCACAACATGTTTAGCAATTTGCCTGTGAGAAGTGTTCCGTCGAAGTGTCTGGTTCTTGTTGCTTAGCCTTTCAGTTTTGACATGACTTGTGTTTGTCCTTGTGCTTATATCCATATTTGTTTGTTTCGTTGTTATGTCTTAATTATGTTGCGTTTTGGTCTTAGATGAGCAACCAACCAATATTTATTGGCTTCTTGTGATTACTATATCCCTAATAATATGGAATTTATTCACAATTGTAATAGTTTACAGTATCGTATTTTCTCAATTAAAAAAATAATTGATAGAACCGAAGGAATGTGGTAAAGCAAAA
>Ga0325405_1001713_pt1 | contig 22423 bp, 16 predicted proteins | sample PopdelMetagenome_21_FD_205663 | JGI IMG/M metagenome (GOLD analysis project Ga0325405, IMG submission 205663) | Populus deltoides microbial communities from Bellville, Georgia, United States - Xylem-Control-R2 | ecosystem: Host-associated > Plants > Phyllosphere > Stem > Wood/Secondary xylem...
AAAGAACCCAACTGTATCTATATTAGGTTATTAATCTACAAGGATGTTATGTGAATCTTATATAAATAATCTTGATTTATTTTCATTGCATCGATCACCATACTCTTATAAAGATTAGTATTATCATCCACAAACCCATATGTTGCTAAAGTTAGAAGTTGAGCCAACCATCCTTTCTAATATGGTTTAATTTGTAAGGAACATAGGGTTCTCCGTACACTAACTAATTTAAGTATTTCTCGATAAACCCCTTTTTAAGATGATGTATCATCACAATATCTTTATAGTAAAACTTTTTATTTTTGCACTTAGCGCATGGATATCTAATTTCACTTTCACTAATATTCTTTGAATTAAAAAGTACAAAATTAATGAAACTCTCAACTCTTTGAAGATAAATTATTATTTTTTTAAATCACAATCCAATAACTATCCAACACTTCATATATTGAAACATGATAAACCCTAATTAGTATCAATTTCACACAAATTTAATTTTCCATCAAAATTTGAATTTAATAATAAAATTGACAAAAGATAATTGGTACCTAATGAGTTATCCATCATTTATTCAATTCAACTTAGTCAACCTAAATTAATACCTTTGAATTATTATCAATTACACAAAAATAAATTTTCTCTAAATTTCTAATTTAACAATAAAATTAACAAAATATAATTGATATCATTAAATTATCCATCATTTCTTCAATTATAACACACATAATTTACAAAATCAAACTTAATTTCATCAGATAACATATAAGATTCATTTTCCCCAAATCCTAAACAAACCCTAAAATACAAATCATATATTAATACAACAAAATTATCTAGGAAAAGTTGTAAAACACTTAAATATATAATTACACTATAAATTCCATAATTGTTTTAAATAAATTAATTTAAAACATAAATAAGTTAAATAAAAATAAAAATGGAAGAGTGAAATAGAACTAAAAGAGGAAATCTAACATTACTGATATATATATATATATATTATGAAAGTGAGAAGTGGAAAGGATGTGAGAAGACTGTCTGTCTTTAATTCATTTAAATTTGCCGATGAAATTTCCATCAGCAATATTAATATGTCAAATCACGAACGATGATTTCTGCTACTATTACTAATATAAATGGACGGCGGGAAATAGATTGAATCTACAATGAAACTTGTCGGAGCTTATTGATAGAAATCAAACTCTAAAGGTAAAATTGAAATAGACAATACAAATTAATAACCTCACGGGAGGCGAATTAAAATTTATACAAATATAAACGAGCCACGGACCCATCTACCGACAGTATTCTCCATCAATGCATTAGAATACATAATCTGAGAGAGCACCTGATCATAAGTAAATCACATATATATTAATCTCCCGAGTCGTATTTTAATAAACTACAGCGAATTCTACACGTCGATCCTTATGTATATGATTTCCAGCGGTGCTTCATCTTTCTGTAAACCAAGTGGTTTATTTTCAACATTTTAATTAAAAAAAAAAGGGACAAAAGGTTGGTACATTCATAAGATGGCTCCTTGTCTTCGTAAGAACTTCCCAATTAATCCTATCCAGCTAGGTTCAGTATCTACTAGAACAACGAACACCGAAGGGCTAGCAATATGAGAATTAGAAATATGGCTGGTGTTGAGGAGGCTGTTGGACTGAAAGGAGCAGAGTTGGGTAGAAATGGATATGAATCAGGAGGAGGCATAATACATTCATCACCGTTGAAGTAAATTCTCGAAGGGAAACCCCAGCCATGCTCCAATGTGTATCTGCTCATGTCCTTTCCAAACAGAATCTCTGATTGAACATTCCCATTTTGCCCGGCTTCCAGGAGCATGTCATTTTTATTTTTGTTCCCATAAAACATGGCAGTATCGTCTGCATAGAGGAATGCTTGTGTCATAAGAAATGAAAGCACCATTACCAGTGAATCAGAACTATACACAAATAAAAGAAACCATGTAAGGCGGATTTTCTTGGACTTTGGACTTACTTATGGTATTGAAGAGCGTAAATGACTTGTAGAGAAAGCTATAAACTCTGGTTACGTTGTTGAGGTTTGGATGCTGAGCAACAAGAGTCCACTGTGTGAAATTCTTCCGATAATTGAAATTGGTGACTGTAATCTTCACACGCCAATACTCCTTGTAGTTGGCCTTGACATGCCAATGCACCCGGATTGGGCACATGTGTGAAGTACACTCAAGCATTGATGTACTTGCTTCTACAACACTTGAAATTCTGGAATTGCTCCTGTTATTTTACAGTTCAAATACATGAATCAGGAACAGAGACACATCTAGCAGAACGAACACACTAATCGATGCAGCGTCAAATACATTTAACTTGTTTCTCAAGTGAGTGTGACTTCTTACATGACACAGCTAGTATTTTCATTATTCTGGCACCCACAAGAACAGGACGGACAGGGAGTGATCTTAGAGTTGTAAAAGGATGACAAAGAAACACAACAGGAGGGATTCTTAGACACAAGCATTTGCGAGTAAGAGCATGTCACAGTCCAGGTCACTGCAATATTATAGAAACAGATAATCAAAGAATCAGAACTCTCTACGCAGGAACTACACTGGCCAGAGGAGATTTTAAGAGGAAGACCAACTCACTCATTGCTTGTGTTTTTCGCTGCCCATCACTTGAGAAGAAAACTGAAGGTGAAACAATTGTTGCTGCACTGCACGTATAGCCTGGTCCTGGACCAAGCAAAAAGAAATTCTGGGGCAGTGCAACTGTTGTATTGGATGTACCAGAGAGACCAACACTGAGCTGAAATGATGAAACTGCGGCTTTAGGATCTTGTCCCCAAGATGCCAAAACACCACCCTTGCAGCAATCAGAATACTGTTGGGTTTTAGGGACTCCAGGGAGCAAGTCAATAACTGTAGGATTTCTCTTACAGCAGTGTGGAATGTTGCCTTTGAAATTGGAACAATCTCCTTGATCAGTGGCTTGGGCTCCCACCATTGACCAAATCACTTCTTTCTTAGCCCATGTCCAGCCTAAAGTCCACCCTGGGCTCATTATTTGCCGATACATTTGAAAGTTATTCATTGACACAACTGCCTAAAAAATATCTCAATTTCAGTGACTTCAAATCAGAATACATAAGCTAATCGATGCTCTTCCCTTCAGTTGGAAACTGCATGTTTAAATTTTGACCAAATTTTACGAGTTCTTCAATGCTAACTGAGTACCCTTGCTAACTAAGAGGCAAGCTAGTAATGTAACTGATAAATTCGCATATATGCTGTTAGAACATGAGCAGATTCTAGCCCTCTACAGTGCTCTAGTTTGCTAACTTTCTATTTGGTAGCTGCAACTATAGAATAAGAGTTCTAACAAGTTCAAGACAATAATGAATGACAAATATAATTGAGTACTTTGCATTGTGCTTACTTTATGCTGATAAACTAGCCGTGGCATTACATAATACAAATATCTGAAGAAAAATGAGATGACACTCACAACATAGCCATCAGGAGTCCAAGACAAGATATCCCATTTTATATTTATGCTCCCATTGGGATCCAATGGATCGTAAGCCACTGCAATAACATGGCAAGATAAAGAGGGAAATAAATATTCAGCAGAATTTTATCAAACTTGCCTAATGTATATTTCTGAGAGCTAGAAGGGTAACCTGCACATAAAACTGTCATGGCACAAAAAACAGTCAAGACAATCGAGAACTTTAGCTTATCAAGTTCCATGCTCTTTCGCTCGCTCTAGTTTTGCCTAATTGTATTAAAAAGTCTGGTATTTATGTAAGGAGGTAGGATTAAAGATATGGAGGTGATATTCTTTGTTTGGTAGTTCCATTTAATATTCTCCTGTTATATTCACAGCACCTTCAGACCAGAAGAAATAATAAGATGACTAAAGAATGGCTTCATATGGTTATGTCATGTGATGTCAATTCTGCCACTAATTTATCCCGCTAGGTACTATTGATTCGGGGTACGGGCACTAGAAGATATAATAATAGAGAAGTGTCCATCAATGACATCAATGAGGGGGAACCTCTCTTTCATGGGCAGATGATATGAATTAAATTGGTAATATGGTTTCTCGAAGAGTTATATAGAAGAGTTAATTCTATTTTAATATATTTAATAAATAACTATTTTAATAATATAATATGACTGGGTTGATTTGGTGGATCTAAAGATAATTTAGATGATTCCTATTTAAAAAAACTAGAGCAAACAAATATTATTCAATGAATAATATTTTATAATATTTTGACATTTTTGTAAGATATATAAAAATGAAATAGTATTTGAACATTTTATTTAATATTCTCCTTAATATAGCAAGCAAAACAAGCAGCGAAATGATAAATTAATATATTTTTTATTTTAGCTTTCTATTTTTCACATCCCTTGTCCTTATTGTTTTTTTTTTTTTTTTTAAAAAAAAAGAGAATATGCCGATCATAGAATTTGCTTTGGGAATTCCCAATTTAAGAAGGAAAGCCATATACAGCTCAGGTAACAAGGATCCCGCACCAGTTTCTAGTTATTAAACAAACTGCTTAGCCTTGTTTACTATAAACACAGATTCCACACACACACACACACACACACACACACACACAGATATATATAAATATCACACGTTTGGGTATAATGAATGAATATTAATATTAAAGCGTCCCTTTGTTTCAATTGAGAGATCTCTTTCCAGTTGACAAAATGCCTACTGAGAAATTCCACCCTCTCAGTAGCTTCGCCATTTATAAAGATAGTTTCTCAAAACTATCAGACCTCATCATTCTTGATGAACCGTACAATCTGAAAGCAGAGAGAAATAAGCATCCATGTTCACGAATAGGAAAAGCCATCCAAAAATTGAAAATTGAAATAAGAATATTAATTAGATTTAGTCAATTAGGCCACAAGATACAACCATCCATGTTCACATCCACCACTTGGGCTGAAAGCTCTTCCATTGTGAGCTGAATACCCAGAGTTTTTTTGAGCTGAGATCCACCACTATCAGTTGATCGTAATAAGAGGGCTTGACACGTGTTTAGCTGACAAATTCGTTTTCTTACTCAATGGTTCATGCGTGTCGGTTGTAATGTGAGCTCGTGGGTTAGAGCATTACGAGCAGCAATATATTTCCTTGTGAAAAAAAACAATATGCATGATATATCATTTTATAGGTACAAGAGCAGCAATATTTTTCTTTATGAATTTTTTTTTTAAAAAAGGACGGCCACCACACTCCTTGTTAAAAGAAAAAAAATAAAATATAAGAACTAGGTACATGGATCAGGAGTTTTTAAACCCGGGTCAAGGTCCGGATCATCTAAGTTAACCCTATTTTTTTAAAAATCAAAACGATATTGTTTTAGTTAAAAAAATAAATAGTTAATGAATTGGAACCCGGTTTTTGACCAGGTCTTGCCGGGTCAACTCGTCGGCTCAGCCGGATTTTTTACTTCTCTTATTTTTTTAACTCGGCCCGGTTTCAGCCCCGGATCAGCCGGGTCCTGGGTCGACTTACCGGGTCGGGTTTCAAAACTATGCATGGACCTCCCTCGAGCACACGTATTTTGATTTTATTTAATTGGCCATTTGGTATTTTAGTTTTTTTAATCTTTTCTTTTGTTTGTTTTTTTCGTTATTTAATATGAGATTTGTATTTCTTTTTGGATTTGTTTTTTTTGTCTATTTTTTTTTTAATTTTATCCTTTAACATGAGGTTTTTATTTAATTTTATCATTTAGTATTAAGTTGATGGTAAATCATTTTCTTTGTATTTTTTATCATATAATAATTTTTTTAGCCTTATTTTTTTATTTTTTGGTTTTTTTTATTAATTTCATCCTTTAATATGGAGTTTTTAATTCCTTTGTGTTTTTTTATCTCTTTTTTTAAAAATTCATCATTTAAAATGAGATTTTTATTTAATTTTATCATTCGGAGTATTAGTTTGAGGGTAGGATAATATTTCATGTGTGTAAAAATACTCTTTTATCCTTAAAGTCAATAAAATTTAGAACAATTGGCCAAGGTAAGGTTATCAAAAATATTTTTTCGACATAACACGGAATATACAATATAAACTCGGATTGTAAAATCATAAGTAAAATATTTTAACTGATTCTATATTGACAATTTCAGTCAAGTAGTAAATAATATAACACAATTAAAATAAAAATGAAATAAACAATATAAAAGTCCAAACACCTTAAAATTCATACATGATTTAAAAAATTTAAAAATACAATACAATACAATTATATTCATAGAATTTCATTAACTAAAAATCAACAAACAATCTGTTGATGTGTCATGTAAACTAAAATCAGCTTCATTGACTTTATCTTCCTCGTTATTCCTAAAACATTCATCAGAATCTTTATCATCTAAAGAATTATTACTGCTAGTACTAATACCAACACTGATATTGTGAACATTAATGCTACTACTAGTATCAGACAACAATATATTATTGCAAATACTATATGTTTTAAATTATAGTCAAATAGGAATCTATCAGAGAGGAAACTATATGAATGAATAACATGTCTTTATACATTTCTTTTGAATGATCTTTACCGGTCACTCCGGCTAAACAAAATGATTGGAGTCATAGAAAGATGGGCAGTGGTTAGATTCATTTTGATTGTGTTGGCAAATGTAGTGTTGAAAGCCTCTGACTCAGTTGTTTTCTACTCAGCAATATCTACAACTCCTTTCCTGCTCTCTATCCAAGCTGCTATCTCTTAAAGAATTGTAGATAAATACCAGTTACTCTAATTATTAATTTCATTAACATGAATCCTTGAAATTCTTAAATGACTAAACCACTGAGGATATTGATTTAGATAAAGTAGAATGATGTAGAAGGATACATGTAACTAATTAAATCCTTGAAATTCCATCTGTTTCCATAATATTTCATTTTTACAGATCAAAATATCTGCAATCTCAGGATGAATGTTGCATGTTCCCGGTCCTAGAGTTTTGTTCCGGAGGAAATCTAGCTTCTTATCTTCAATAACATGGGAGAGTTCAAGAGAAGATTGCTAAAAGATTACACAACAGATGGGTAGCGGTCATTTGATATTTGTTTCACAGTACAACATATGAGTTACTTGTATCACATCTCTGTTTACATAATTGTAATCTTGATGATTTATATTGTTCAATGGATGGTTTGAAAATTCTGCAGAGCCATCATATTTTTCATAGAGACAAGAACTAGAAAGGACTAGTGGAATATATATGTAGCTCCGGCTAAACAAAATGATTGGAGTCATAGAAAGATGGGTTCATGAACCATAAACAATAACAGAAAATGATTGGACCAGTGAAATACCATCTTGCTTACATAAGTTAATTGCTCCCCATTTCCCTTGTTTTTGTTCTTTTCCACTCTAGTAAGTTAGTCAATCTTAGATAAACAATAACACCTCTCTACTCTTAGTTTCTTTATGTTTCTACTTTCCACCCATGTATCGTTGTGAATCATGGGTGGACTGATTGAATTGTTCTCTACCATGTTATTACGAACCTAGCAAAGAAAAGTTTTTAAAAAGAAAACAACCAAGAGGAAAAAACAATGGTAGGAAACAAAATTGCAGCAAGACAACCTTAGAGAACCCAACATCGAAATAAAAGAAAACAAAACTAAGCAAATGAAAAGCAATGGAAGGAAACTAAATTCAGGAAGAACAATGACAAGAAGAATAATGGCAGGAAACTAAATTCAGGAAGAACAGTGGCAATAATTAAGTAATTTACAGCAAATTCATCTCGAGAAACAAGTCTTCAAGAATCAAGTATGCCAAGAGAAAAAAAAACTAACCTACAGAGAGGCAAGACGTGAGAGCATAGAAGATGGAGAGTGGAGAATTGAGGAATAACAGAGACAAACAAAGTAAAGAAAAAATAGGTGTTTTGAGAGAGAGAGAGAGAGAGAGTTGTGAAACCAACTAGAGTTGAGAACTTGAGTTTTGAGAAAAGCCAAAGGGGAAAGGGGAGACTGGAGATTGGGGAGTGAGTGATGGCCTGATGGGGAGGGGAGTCAATTAATTTTTCACTTTTGTCAAACTCATAAACTCGGTCCGAGTTTATCGATTTGACCGAGTATGATCGAGGTTGCTAATTTTCGAGTTTTTAATCCGATTTTATATGGTATATACATGTTGACTGTAAAATCATATAATTTTACGAGTCAACTTGTGATTTTAACAACCTTGGGTCTAAGGCTTTCTTGACTTTTCATAAACTTCTTAACAGTGAAAATACTTTTTTGCCCCCCAAATCAAAAAATTAGTGGCTTACTAGACAAGAGCTTTTATGTTTTTTTTTTCGTTATTGTACAATGTAAATACAAAAGTAACCTTAGATGAGACAAAAAAAAAAAGAAGCTTTGCATGTTGGGGTATTTTTGTATTTTCACATGGGTATTTCTATAATTGCCAAAGTCATTGGGGGACATTTTAGAGGATGGTGGCTTGGGGCAATTGTTTTTAAAAACTGGGAAATTCCAACATTTATGCCCAATTGTAATTCTTTCCTTGTTAAAACCCCTATGCTTATTGAATGCCTTTCATTCCATTGTTTTCTGTTGTAACTCCCCATGATCCATACTTCCATGAAATCACTTTACCTATCAATGCAGGTCATGACAAGTTGTTCTTTGTACTTGACAAGCCCAATATCTTTGCTATAAGTGTCCTCGAAGACTAGTAGAGGAAGTAGGAACAAGAAATAACTCTTCCTTTTCACATCACATGCGAATATGTTTCTCTTTCAAGTAAGCCAATAAAGTGAACCATTCACGGATACTTTTGTTATACGTAAAAAAACTCCTCTTGTGGCAGCTTTACTAAGATACTGGATAGGAACAATGAGTCATTGACCATGAGCAATGATGCGTTGTTTAAAGACAACACTTTGTTACATTACAAGACTAAATAAACAAGCATGTTGATTGATAAGGTGGTTCAAAAGGCAAATGAATTATGAATGAAACCCTGCATGATCTACAACAACTTTGGCAAGTATAAAGAGTATTTGAGTGAGGTTTTAGCTTCTATTACAAATGTAGCCATATGGGGGGAGATATTTCAGAATGAGTAGAGATGTATAGAAGTTTTATTCCATAATATAAACTCCTTGTATGAACTATTTGCTTTTCATAAATGAAAAAGGGCTTAGACCCACTCTTTAATGGTACTTTCTAATGTGTATGGGATTCAACCGATTCGAGGACTAAAAAAAATCTCTTCAAATCCATCAAACTATAGATTCTACGAGTACTCCATAAAGAAGTCATAGATCAAATCTTTGAACCGGTTAATCCATACCCGATATACGTGTACATACACTTACATTCATAAGCATGCATACATTCATATCTTAGAGTTTAAATGTCATAAATGCATGCCCAAATTGAAATATAGGTCTTTGAAAAGCTCAAATCCATAAAGTTTACTCCACCAGACTTCGACAAAGAAACATGGAAGATGAAAAACGCGTTCATCATGATGCTCATTTCCAAAAAGAGTTGGATTTTTTAAAGGATAACATGGCCCACATCGCTAGCTTGCTCAAGCAAATGCTAAAAAAATCTATAGTGAAGGCCAGTCCAATCGGCCTATGACTTTTGCTTAGAACCAGACAACCATTTAACCTGAAGAAATGATAGGTGGACAAAGCCATAAACCTCTATTTAATAGAGCATTTGTGTAGTCAATAATACTTACACTAGTCCTAGAAGTTGTAAATGCATTCACCAATGAATCTCACAAAACAAAGTCCTATGAGGACATTGATCATGATAAGATAGCTACACTAGAAAATAGAGTAAGGGCTATTAAAGGAGTAGATATGTATGATCCCATACAAGCCGTAAAATGTGTTTGGTCCCGAATATTGTAGTACCAAAGAAGTTATGTGTACCCAAGTTCATAAAGTACATTAGAACTTAGTGTCCTGTCACCCATCTTAAGTCTTATTGTAACAAGATGACATAAGTAGTGCATGATGAAAAATTGTTGATTCATTTTTTTCACGACAATCTGAGCGAGACAATGTTAAGTTGATACATAAGATTAGATAACATAAAGATTTGGAGATGGAAAGACCTTGTGGATACTTTTATCAAACAATATATATACAATATGAATATTGCCCTCGATAGAACAAGCCTTTCTCATCTAGAGAAGACAGACAAAGAAATAATGAGAGAGTGCGCTCAACATTAGAGGGATCTAGCTGCATAAGTACATCCTCCACTTTTAAACAAGGAGATGGTTGCTTTATTTGCAAATATGCTCAAAGTGTCATACTATGAATATGTGATGGGTAATTCAACAAAAAAATTCATATACATTGTAGCCATGACCGAGCGTACAGAGCAAGGCATAAAAAGTGGTAAGATCTTCGCGCCTACTGAAAATAGGGGTTTTGGAAGGAAGAAGCAGGATGTTGATCATATCAAGGTTGGCTACACAAGTAACAAAAACAAATTCCAAAACTACAACACTCCATCTCCTTCATCCCAAATCGCCAACATCAACTTTAACTCCTATTTTCCTATCAAAAAACCTAAAACCCAAAACAACCAAGCTGAAAATCAATCTAGGACAAATTACCAAAGAACCTAGGAACAACTACACCCGCTAACATTATCCTTGAGTGAGATGTACCAAAAGCTACTAAGTATCGACAAAACAGCTTCAGTACTACCCATGCCACTACAACCACCCTATCACAACTAGCATAAGCCGAACTAACCTGTGAATATCACGCCATCGTCATAAGGCATAGCATCAATACCTACAATGCCTTTAAGAAAAAGCTCTTGTAATTAATTAAAGTTGGGTGGATAATATTTGAGGAGACCCCGAATGTAAATACAAACCTTATATACAATCATGCCTTGGGTAGCAGAACAGTAAATGCATTAGAGGTGAAAGTTTAGAGTTTAAAGTTGTTGCTCGATAAGGTTCACAAAATGCTAATAGAAGCCAGGTACAAGAAGGGTAGTTATAAAGATGGATTAACAAGGAGGTATTTTTGTAAGTATCACTGTGAAGAAAGCCATACGATCAATCAATATGAAGGTTTTTACAATAAGATGATACAAATGTTGATTCGAGGAACCTTTAGAATTGAGAGGGAAACAGGAAACAGGTAGAGAACTATCCATGATAGATGAACCTAGAAAACAAGGAAGTCTGCTGGGTATAATTCACTGTAGAAGGATTGCCCAAACTAATTCTCTCAAAACCTATAATGACAAGTAAGGGAAACTACAATTCCTTACAATATAACTATGAGTAATCCTTCTAGAGCGTGCAATTAGTGCCTGATTTCTAAGCAAAAGTTGGAGGCTTATCCTGTAGCGTAAAATGTTTCAACCTAGAAGAGCTTGAGAAATAAAAGAAAGCAAAGGGGAAAGTAGTTAACCTGATTGAGAAATGGAACAAATTTGTCACTAAAAAGAGATCAATAAATTCCTAAAGCTGATGAAACACAATGAATACATTATTGTTGAGCAGTTTAAGATGACTTCTGCTAGAATATCATTATTGTTATTGATTTTGAGCTCTAAGTCATATAGGAAGGCTCTGCAAAAGGTGTTGAATGAGGCATACATACCTCAAGATATCAACCAGGACACTATAAAACATTTAGGAGGAAGGATCCAGGCTTCAAATTATCTATACTTTACCAAATATGATTTGGATCCTGATAGTACTAGATATAACAAAACATTGTACATTACAATATGATGCAAAAAATGTCTTAATCGGGAAGGTACTGATTGATAACGGTTCAACATTGAATGTGTTGTCCAGGCACATGTTGAAAGAAATGCCCATCGATGGGTCACACATAAAACCTAGTACCATGATAACAAGACCATATGATGACTTGCCAAGGTAGATAATTGGGACCTTCAAAGTGGAGTTATTTGTGGGGCCATAGATGTTCTTGGTGACACTGTAGGTGAGGGATATTCATTCTTTTTATTGTATATTGTTAGGAAGACCATGGATCCATGTGGCTAGAGCAGTAGCCTCCTCATTACACCAATGCCTAAAATATATTATGAATGGGATGCTGATAACTATCAAGGTTGAAGAGAAAATTTCTATGATCAAGAATATGGTTGTATCATTCATCGAGGAAGAAGATTGAAGAAATAAAAGTATTCATGCTTTCAAAATCATAAATGTCGAATGGGTTCCTAAAGGCATGATACTAAGAAGACTGAAAATTTTGGAAGCAATAATGATGGTCGTCAATTGCTTCCTGAAGCATGGGATTCCTTTCCAGTATGATCCTAATATTAGGATGCCTGAGTGAGTCAATTTGATGAAATTAAATGTGCGAACTAGAGATTTGATCTCAGGTATAAGCCTAAGAAAGATGGCAGGTTGGTAGTAACAGAAGGGAAGTTAAAATGGCAATGATTGAAGGATGAGAGCCAAAAGAGGAAGGCCCTACCAACATGCCACTTCAAACAAACTTTCCAAGGTTTGTGGAGGTGATCAAATCTGGAATGGAAGACCTCCACAACAGTGCTTTGGAATGTTAAGACAAGGAATAGATTGAGGAAGTGAAGGTCATCGCAGAAGATGAGATGCTGCTACAGCTGTCTGTGTACACCATCGATGATATCCCTGCAAAAGCCTTTGTGAAGAAGCTGGCTGAGGGAGAGGCATACTAGAATTTGAAGATGGAGTCTGCTCCTGTTGCGTATAAAAAATAATTTTTATTGTTTGACCATGTTTGCTAAAGTGTTTTGTTTTGTTTTGATGTTTTACCTCTCTCTAGATGTCTTTTTATGTTCTGTTATTTCTACATTGTTTTTGTCTTGATGCAATTTATCTCATAATGTCACAAGATCTTCTTTATCAAAAGAGCCTTTTTAATTGAATGATATCATGCATTTTCTTGGGTCTAAAATGTGTCTTTGTTTTCTTTATTTTCCATGCAAATAACACACTTACACAGCACACTTTACATTTTTAGGAACATTAAAAGTTCCATCAATTCATGAACCCATTGCATTAAGAGTGATTGGCCAAACTTTCATAATATAATTGCAATATATGACAAAGACTAGGAAGAAAAGGAAATAAAAGAGTTTTACTAGGTTGATGGAGAATTATGAGAAAACCTGGAAACCTATTAGTAAAGAGGTAGAAATTATAAATTTGGGTATTGAACAAGAAAAGAAATAATTGAAGACTGGTACCCTTATTACAACTAGGAAAAAAGATGGCCTAATCTATTTGTTACATGAATATATGAATGTCTTTTCCTGGACTTATGTAGATATGCCTGGTTTAGACACTGACATAATGGTACATATTATTCCCTTGGTGGAAAGAAGTCGGTCAAATGAAAGACCAGACAAATGCACCCGGATATGCTACTTAAGGTGAAGTTAGAAATACATAAACTATGAGATGCAGAATTCCATAATGTGGTCCATTATCCTCTATAGGTGGCTAATGTAGTTGTAGTTCCTAAGAAGGATGGCAGAATCAGGGTATGTGTGGATTATAGAGACTTTAAGAAGGCAAGCTAGAAGGATAACTTTCCTCTGCCCCACTTATGTATCTTAGTCGACAATGTTGTGAAGAGTGCCACGTACTCATTCATGGATGGGTTCTCAAGATATAATCAGATTAGAATGGTAGAGGAAGATGAGAAAACTATATTTTTCATGCTTTGGAAAACCTTTTGCTATAAAGTGATGTCATTTGGATTGAGGAATGTTGGTGCCACTTAAAGAGCAATGGTCACTTTGTTCTATGACATGATACATCCAGAAGTGGAAGTCTATGTGGATGATATACTTGCCAAATCAAAGAAAGAAGAAGATGATGAGCAGGTATTGAGGAAATTGTTCGAAAGGTGGCAAAAATTCCAATTAAGATTGAATCCCATAAAGTGCTCATTCAGGTTAAGGACTGAAAAATTGTTGGGTTTTGTACTAAGCAGTCAAGAAGTTGATCCGAATAAAGTAAAGGAAATCTAGGATATGTTGGTGCCTAAGATGGAGAAAGAAGTAAGAAGTTTTACTCATGGTAACGTGTGAGTCGATTTTCTATTATTTGGAAAGAAAAATCTCGGAGTATAAAATAATATTGCCAAGAAGCTTTTGATAAGATCAAAAGATATTTCCAAAACTCGTCATTGATAATGCCTCCTATACCAGGAAAACCTCTATTCCTATATTTGATGGTGACAAAAAAGTTATGGGATGCATGTTGAGCCAACATGATGAGTCAGAGAGGAAAGAACAAGTTATCCATTACTAGAGCAAGAAGTTTAATGATTATGAATCCTAGTATATTGCCTTCAAAAGGCTATATTGTGCCTTGGTTTGGGGCGTAAAAAGGCCTAGGCAGTATATGTTGTACTACATGACCTAGTTGATCTTAAAACTGGATCCGCTCAAATATATATGTGAAAAGCCTTACTTGTCAAGCTAGATAGCAAGATGACAAGTGTTGTTAAAAGAATACATCATTGTTTATACGACAAGAAAGGTTGTAAAAGGAAGTGCGATTAGTGACCATCTAGGCAGATCATGTTGTGGAAGATTATAAGCCACTGAATTTTAACCTTCATGATGAGGATGTGCAGTACCCTGTTTTGCTAAGGTTGCAATTTGAATGCACCAATAATATGACCGAGTATAATGCTTGCATCATGAGTCTAAAAGTTGGGAAACTTGATGGTGGTCACCTATAAGGATTGGTATATATGCTTTCATACGCACTTCACGTGTACCACCCTGCAATCAGAACTTCTACGGGTGCAACCCTTTACTCTCTAGTATACAGGATGGAAGTAGCGTTGCCTTTATAAGTGGAGACTCCATCATTAAGGGTTTTAATGGATGCAAAACTAGAAGAATTAGAATGGTCAAAGCTAAAATTTGAGCAGTTGAATCTGATAAGTGAAAAGAGATTGGTAGCCATTTGTCACCACCAGTTGTACCAAAGTAGAATGGCTAAGGCATATAACAAAAAGATTAGGCCAAGAGTGTTTAAAGAGGGAGACCTAGTATTGAAAAAGATCTTGCTGCCATTGGGAAAAGATTAGAGTAAATGGACACTGAACTACAAAGGACCTTACATGGTGAAGAAGGCTTTTTCCGAATAAGCTATAATTTTAACTAAGATGGATGGAGATGATATACCTAAACCCGTAAAGAAATACTATTCCTAAAGTATTTTGCCTATTAAATTAATAAAAATCAAAGTTTGGCCAAGAATTCTTTGGTGTATTTCCTCTTTCTAAAAAAAAAAAAACTCTACATGATCTTGTAAACTTAAAAAACCTTGTTTTTGTGTTTTCACAAAAGTTTTTGGGAAATCAAAGTTATTAGTACAAATGTGGAGGTTAAATTGGTGTTTGTTTTTCACAAGTGAGTTTTGGGATCAAATGCTTACAAACCAAAAAATATACCAAACACCATAAAATAACATTGAAGCTGAGTTTTAATTGAATGAATAATGATTCATAATCACAATGAAAAATAATTTTGCATGACCAAAGTGAAGGAAAGTAAACCTTACCGTTCCTAAAAGCATGCGTTTAAAATTAGGAAAGACCATCTCTAATAATCCTTTCACAACACTAAAAAATATCCTTTTCCCCCTTTGAGCCTAGCAAGTTTTTCTTGAAAATCAACTCTAACTAGGATCTCACTCCTCACTAGGGGAAAATACATGGATTAGAAAAATAATTTGACCGCAATAATATACAAAATGATCCTTAATGATTAAAGGTGCCCAAACAAAGTTGGAGGTATGAATAAATTCAAAACAATGAATATAATGATGATATTCACAATCAAATAGTCTAAATGTTAAGGGCATGCCAAACCATTTTACAAAGTCAACCCTAAGATCTAGGAATCCCATTACCAAAAAAAAGGTTTTGGAATGAGCTTAGGTGATCCTCATTCTTGAGATCCTTTAAACACCTTTTGAGCCTACAAGTACCATTTTATTAAATATCCAATAGCCAAAACCCATATTATGTACTAATAAAGCCCTTTCTAGTTGAAGGTGAGCAATCTGGATTGGTAAGTGATGCTTTTCCATATGAAAATGAGTTGTTTTCGAGAAGCCTCGATTATGCTTCATTATTCATACAAGTAAATGAATGCTTCAAATATTTTTTTTTTTTAAAAAAAAATTCTCAACTTAAAATTGTTTGACCAACAAAATGTCACTTCACATTTTTATTAATTGACAATAAAACAACAAAGATTTTCAACTATTATGAAACCTTATCTATAGGGATTGCTTGAATTCTTTTTGGAACAAATTTGCTTTAAACTAACATCGAAATGGTTCTTGTGTTTAGGAATTGGCTTTGAAATTCCAAAAAAATAAAAATCTTATGAAAGCAATCTCTTGTAAATAGCCAAGCCCTTTTTTTATAAGATATAAGCCTTGAGAAATTTCAAGCAAACAAAACAAGATAAATATACCTAGTGGCATGATCAGGCTGGGGGCAACTAAAACAAAATAGTAAAGGTTGGCTCCATAACTCTTCTTTTAGGAGAACATAAAATGGGAAACAAAGCTATTCAAATCCTCCAAAAACTTTTGAGAAAAGACATCATGGAATAGGTCACAATTATTGAGATAAGGGTTTTCAGATAATGGGGTATGTCGGTATCATCTGAGATCATCAAATGAGCATCTCTCCTTAGAGGTCAAGTCCACGAGTTGTGGCTGGGGTAAGCAGAAGTGAAAGAGCCATGAAAGCTTGCTACAAGGATTAAAGTTTTGAAAGAAAGAGCCCACGAAGAAAGGGGACCTATATTTCTTAAGTAAGAATATATGCATATTAATCATAACATATCGCATAGGAAAGAATCCTTAATAGACTCAAACCTTTCAAGCAAAAGATATCATCTTTATCCATTTTCTTTTGAGTGCGCTTTCTAGCCCTCACCCATCAAATAGTTTGCTTTCTAGCCATATCTTTTTTCTTTCAAGTGTGCTTTTTAGTCCTCGCATATTAGATAATACGCTTTCTAGTCTTATTCATTTTCTTTTGAGTGTGCTTTCTAGCCTTATCTTTTTCTTTTCGGGTGTGCTTTCTAGCCCTCGCATATCGTATAATGCCTTTTCTAGCCTTATCCATTTTCTTTTGAGAGTGGCTTCTAGCCCTCTTCTATCAGATAATGCACTTTCTAGCACTTTCTCTTTCCTTTTGATATCTCTTTCCTTTTAAGTGTGATTTTTAGCCCTCACATAATGGATAATGTGCTCTCTAGCCTTACCCTTTTTCTTTTAGGTGTACTTTTCTAGCCCTTACTAATCAGATAGAGCGCTTTCTAGCCCTATATCTTTTCTTCCGAGTATGATTTCTAACCCTCGCATACCGGATATTGCACTTTCTAGCCTTTTCCATTTTTTTTAGTGTGTTTTCTAGTCCCCGTGTACCAGATAGTGCGTTTTCTAGCCTAATCTCTTTTCTCATGAGTGCGTTTCAAGCCTTCACTCTTGATACTTTTAGAGGGATTGACCATTTCTTGATCTAGTCAAATCACAATCTCTCATCTTTTCTTCTTTACAAGCTTACTATCTAAAGTCTTTTATAAGACTTTCTATCATAAGTATTGTAAGAGGGGGCAGTTGTCATAACTTGATTTTTGTGTTTCCCCCAAAATCATCGATTTCTTTCAAAATTAAAATAAAAATAAAATTAGCAACTTGGCAAGAGCCTCTGAGAAGATTTTCAAATGCATGGAGGAACAAAATTGAGATTTTGGACAAAAATATGGAACCCAATTCTACCCTAGTTTGAAAGACAATACAAATATAAGGTCAAATTAAAAGATTATTGGACAAATTTGCATAACAATTAAGTGTAAGGACTAATTAGACTTTTAATAGGCTAATTTGATTTAATCATGAGCACAATTAAAGGTTTGATTAAATTTAAGAATTAATTTGGGTCAAATTAAAAGAATTAATTAAGTGCAATGATTTAATTAGACTTTTAATAGGTCAAATTAATTTTATTATGGACTAAATTGATGAAAAACAATTAAGTTTGAAATCTTAATTTGAGCTTATTGAGAATATTTGAATTTTAAAGGACATATTTAATTTTTTCAAACTCAATTGAAAGAAATCAGAGATAAAAATTGCAAGAAAATCAAACTTTGGTGGTCAATTAAAGGTCAAATTGAAGAAATTTGAAACCAAGGATCATACTGAAAAGGAGGTGAATTGAAGAAAATAGAAGTTTGAAGGTCAATTAAGGATGAAATTGAAAATATTCAAGACCGAGAACCAAGATGAAAAGTTTCCCATAAACCCACTTTTGGAGGCCAGTTAATGCTTCATTTATCCTCAAAACAAGACGAAAGACACACCATCCTCACCCTCTGACATTGTACTACACCCTCGTCCATTTCTTTGCCGGTTTGCATCCCTGCAGCCACTGCAATAAATGGCCAAAAACTCTAACCTAATTTGCTTTGATAGTACTAGTTTTGCAGTACTACGTTGCTGGTTTGTGGCCAACGATTAAGATGATTCTCAAGCAAATCAATAGCCACAAACCATGCCTAAGAAACACCTCGTATCCTTCTTTCATACCCTATAAATAAGATGAATTTTGTGGAGAAGAAAAGGAGAAAAATAAAGGCATAAAACCCATTGCACCAGCTTTTCTTAAAAACAAAAAAACAAATATTCCCTTACATTTCCAGTAAACATTACCTCTGACACCTTGAAAAATACCTTTCACTAGCTTTTTAACCTTTTGTTTTTAACCAAGCAAACAACTTCCACCATTTCTTTTTTTCTTTTTCATGATAACACAACCACCAACCCAGGCAACACCATCGTGGACTACAATATCTTTCCACCACGTCCAACACCAGCAACAACATTGCTCCCTCCACCACCAACCAGTGACCAAGACATCCCTAGGCCAGCTAACAATAATAGTTCCCCCCACACTACAACCTACACAATGTTTTCTTCTCCACCAACAACTTCTTCTCTAGCATCCTAAACACCACCACCGTGGACAACAGTAGCTCCATGATGTCCAAACCACCACCAATGACTGAGTGACCATCTAGTAACGCCCCATCCACAACCCAAGTAATTTTCCTCCTCTCTCCATTTTTGTTATTGTTTAAGCAAACCTACAGAACATGAAATAATTCATGTTATGCAAAGGAAAGTAATGTGGTCACTAGGTTGGGCTAGTGAACAAGTTGCATGGGCTGGACTTAAAGCCAACCCGTATGGTTAGGTTGGGTTCAGCCCAATTTTTTTTAAAAAAGAAAAGGCCCATTAGGCCATCTCTCGAACAACTAATTTGGTTGGGTTGGGCATGAGCCCAGCCCATACACAAGGGTTTGGGGTCTCTGGTGTAATAGGTCTGACCCATGTGGCTAGCCCAAGCCTAACCCAGATTTAAAGGTGTATTTGGCACACCTCTTTTTTCTTTTAAGAAATAAAGCCTTGTTTGGGTCCTTAAGGCATGTTTGTCAAACACACCCTTAAGGCATATGTAATGTCTTTGACTTTAGGCTAAAGGCGTGTTAGACAAATACACCCTATGCCATTTCCATTTAGTTTTAATTTGTTTTTATTTGTGTATATAGTTAAACAAACTCTTAGAAAATTTAAAAAATTATAAGAAAACTCTAGGACCATTTTGGAATTATTTATGGATCCATGCATATTTTCCTAATGATTTTTTATAATATCAGGCTATAAACATACACTATAAGATACTACCCCAATATAAAAAATACTCAACCATAAGTCATATTTATTCAGTTTAGTGTATAACTAATGACTCCTTAGGGTCCCCAGCACCTGCTTTAACTGCCATTCATGATCTTCAAAGGAGCTTGAATAGACCCATATGTCATTTATAAACACTATGACAAATTTGTCAAGGTATAATTGAAAAACCTGATTCATCAGGTTCATAAAGAGTGCTGGGGCATTTATCAACCTAAACGGCAACACCAAAACTTTATAGTGTTCGTATCGGGTTCTAAAAGAAGTTTTCTGTAAATCCCGAGAAAAACCAAGGCTGGATTAAATTAAAGAAAATAAACTAAACTAAAAAGAAGTGGGGGCAAGAACGAATACACTTAAAGAAAATGGGGCCTAAATGCAAATAAGAATAATTATAGAGCATAAATACTCCTATTCTCACAAAAAACAGATCTGCAGCTACGTAAAGAAAGAAAAGAGGGAGTTTTTATATCTATTTTTACAAATCAAGAGAGAAACACCAAAATTTCAAGAACCCATCCCAGATTGAGGGTTATAGGTAAAATAAACCCTGGTGGGAAAAGGATTAACAAGAAAAAATTGAACAAGAAGAGAAGAGGGGAGGGTCGGCTGTCATTAGAAAGAAAAGGAGGGATCGAAGCCTTGATTCGCACCAGGTAACATATTCTAAACCTGGTCTTGTGAGTCATTTCAAGTCGATTATGAATTGATGCCTGGATGTTAATTTATATATTGAGTTCTTAGACTTGAATTGAGGAAAAAGTAAGAGTTGTTAAAGTAAAGAACTTCATATGTTTTGTGTAAATGGAAAGGCTGATGAATCTGGACAGTTTCATCTCTTGACCTTCAAAGAGATTTTGGGTAGGAGAATGAAGGAATTAGGATCAAGTTCCTTATAGAAATTGTAGTTTTACATGTTTACTAACTAATGAAATTGGTCTTGCTCAATTTGGAGTCATAGAACTCCAGTTATGGGTCACTAACCGAGACTGGGTCATGACAGACCCTATAGGGTAGTAGGTCTGGTTCATTGATGAGCGATTTTGACTACCTTAGAGTCAGAACTGGGTCTTCTCAAAACATAAAACTTGTAGCCTCATGTCTTACCTTTCCAACACCATAAATTTTGCCTGAATCAGAGTTCTATAACTCCAGATATAGTTAAAAATCTGAGGAGAGGTCAGACAGTAACAGTTCAAAAACAAGACAGTAACAGTTCAATATCTAGACGGTAACAGTTCAAAAACAAGACAGTAATAGTTCAAAAACGGACAGTAACAGTTGGACAGTAACAATTCAATGTCTAGACAGTAACGGTTCAAAAACAAGACAGTAAAATTTCAATGTCTAGACAGTAACGGTTTAAAAACAAGACAGTAACAGTTCAAAAATGGACAGTAACAGTTGGACAGTAACAGTCCAAGTGTTTGTTAATGAGAGATTTTGACTACCTTAGAGGCAGAACTGGGTTCTTATCAAAACATAGAACTTGTAGCCTCATGTCTTACCTTTCCAACGCCATAAATTTTGCTTGAATTGGAGTTCTATAACTCCAGATATAGTTAAAAATCTGAGGAGAGGTCAGACAGTAACAGTTTAAAAATAGACAGTAACAGTCCAAGTGTTTGTTAATGAACGATTTTGACTATCTTAGAGGCAGAACTGGGTTCTTCTCCAAACATAGAACTTGTAGCCTCATGTCTTACCTTTCCAACCCCATAAATTTCAATTGAATCGGAGTTCTATAACTCCAGATATAGTTAAAAATCTGAGGAGAGGTCAGACAGTAACAATTCAAAAACGAGGCAGTAACAGTTGGACAGTGATAGTCCAAATATAAAGAAAGGAATGATAACTAGGATTGGACAAAGAACGACAGTAATAATGAGTGAAATGAGAAAAACATAAAGTACTAAGAAATGATTGAAAGAAAGACTTATTGGTTGTTGATATGGTTATTATAAAACTTATCCTTGAGTGAGGAAAATTTATGAGATAAACCTGTGATTTGCAGGAGGGACCACAGACGTGGTGCAACAGCAGCAGCAGGGGAGCACGAGTAGAGCTTCTATTGCAGGTAGGTGATTCACACCTATGCTTTCTAGTTAAATTCCATGATTTAATATATTTTTTATGTGAAATGTGAATTACTGAATGTATGTATATTCAAGGTGAAAAGTTGTTATGTGAATTGCCAAGTGATGAAATTCTCACTGACAAAGGAAATATGAGAAGTGTGATTTGAGGCATAAACTAGCATACATTGAGTGTATGTTAGGATCCCGGGTAAGGGGATCACCATGTATTGTCTAGCATACATTGAGTGTATGTTAGGATCCCGGGTAAGGGGATCACCCTGTATCGGCTAGCATACATTTAGTGTATGATAGGATCCCGGGTAAAGGGATCGTCATGAATGGGCCAGCATACATTTAGTGTATGTTAGGATCCCAGGTAAAGGGATCACCATGTATTGGCCAGCATACATTTAGTGTATGTTAGGATTCCGGGTAAGGGGATCTCCACGTATTGGCCAGCATACATTTAGTGTATGTTAGGATCCCGGGTAAGGGGATCACCATGTATTGGCCAGCATACATTT
>Ga0325405_1001715_pt1 | contig 22410 bp, 15 predicted proteins | sample PopdelMetagenome_21_FD_205663 | JGI IMG/M metagenome (GOLD analysis project Ga0325405, IMG submission 205663) | Populus deltoides microbial communities from Bellville, Georgia, United States - Xylem-Control-R2 | ecosystem: Host-associated > Plants > Phyllosphere > Stem > Wood/Secondary xylem...
AGCTTTTTCTTTTTCATTTTTTACGAGATTCAACTTGCTAATTGTGAACGTTAAGGAGTGATAAAAAGTTGGTCACGGTGAGGTGCAATGAGTGAGGGAATAGAATGGTTCCCTGAGACAAAAGCAGACTCCACTGACCCACCAAGCTCAGGAAAATACCAGCAACCTTCTATGGCCCTTGGTTTTCTATCTTAGAATTTAGAATAGCAGCATGTACATACTGTTCACCTCATCAGCTCATCGTCGTCTAATCGTATCTGTCCTTGAAAGTAAAGGCCTATGGACAGACATTACAAAATTGATATTTTTTTCCCTTCACAAAAAGAGAGAAAAAGAAGGTCCAATTGAGTGATGAAATAAATTCTTACAGCTGAATAAGTAAAATACTTATAATTTGAAGATGAGATGCTACGATTTTCATACCTTCAACAACCATAAAAATTGCCCACATAATCTGCAGTTTAAGGAAATCGAAGACTTTAATTGAGGATTTGGTGACTACTTACTGAGTCAATTGTCAACAGAAATGAGCTCAGGAAGAGTGCCAACCCCAACTACGTTTTTAACTCCCTCCAACAAAATATACCTTTTAGTTAGAAACCGACAAGTCATATTAGGACACTGAAGCACTGAATTGTACTTGTTGGTAAAAGTTAATAGGTACTGTTGTTGCTAGTTACAAATGACTGTAGGTCTATAACCAGTTTAACAACAATCATCAACTAGCAGTTAAAATACTTGTGCTACTTGTCTGACCACCATGCATGTTACTTGCCCATGAATTTTTTTCCCCCCAACCTGACCTAATTTTACCTTTCAGCAATCATATTGTGTGTGGAGCCTTTTTTTCCCATTCGCTGCATAGGGATGGTGTTTTCATATCATTAATGTGTAATGAAAGGATAGTCAAAGCCAAGTTGCTTCGCTAAATTATGTTCGTATCAAATATAATGGCAATTTTAATGCTAGTTTTTGTTCACTGGTATTAAAAATCTGCATATTTTTCGAGTACACTGAAATGTTCATTATCATGATGGACGGATGGAATCATCACACATGGATAGCACTAAGTGGCATTCGCACCCTTTTCTTTCCCCCCAGAGATATTTAACGATGTTGTGTCAAAATCCTGGTGGTTAGCTTTGGTGATCCGAGTTCAGCCCGCCAGAAAGTTTCCTTCTCTTGGTCATCCCCAGCCAACATGATACATGGAACATCTTTTGACATAAAGAAGAAAGGCTGATGCTTTAAAGCTTTTTCTTACCATATTCATTGCTTTCAATTGAGAAAGAGGGGATTTATTTAACCAAGATGAAAAGAGGTTCTATTATTGTAATAGAGATACTAGAAAGAAAGTGAGAGTTTCCTAATCTTGGTCACTTGTGTAAAGTAAATGGTCCACCAAACAAGCCAAGCCCCATTGCTTTTAATCTTGTCTTAATTAATAATAGAGGATGTTCAACTAATACTTTGTTAATCGTCTGCTTTATTAATTAATAATGTGGTTAGCAAAGCTGCCATAAACTGTTTTAAAACAGTAGCTAAGAAAAAAAACTAACTTGAAAGCTAAAAAGATGAGGAAAATATAGAAGGAATTATGATAAATGAGACAGATATATAATGCATTCCGATGTGTGTACAATGGTAGATCCTGCTAGAGTACAGAATGGTACATCCCTGAGAAAGCACTGCTGGCAATGCACACTATCTCCATTTCTTCTTCTTCTTCTTTTTTCCTGCACAAGAAGTGCAAGGAGAAACAAAAGGAAGCTAAGATGAATACAAGACACAAGAAGCCAATGCTAAGGGAATCCCCAGAGGATGTTTGTTTTTATGATAGCTTGTGCGTTTAGATGAAATCACAATTTATTAATTATGTTTAGAGTTCTCAAGGGGTGTAGTGTGATGGCAAAAGGTTTGAGATCTGCACAGTAGGTCTCGAGTTCGAGTCAGGGCGTGCACGTCTTGTAAGAGCCTGGGACAGCCGGGGTTTTACTCCCTCCTGGGCCCACAAAGTGCGCTTTCCGGGAGGTGAGGTTTCTTCGAACCCAAAAAAAAGATGTAAATCACTGTTTTTTTTTTTACATGAGACCCGTTCAATATTGTGGTCTAACCACAGGTTTAGCAAAAGCAAGGCACATTTTTTTTGTTGATTCCTGACCACAATGTAAGACTGTCAACCGACGATTTTGAGATAGTTGTAATTTTCTCTGACTGAAAGAATCTCTCTCTTGCTTCACTTGTTTCTCTCTGTCCATCATTAGCGTCCCTTTCTTCTAGTGTTTTTATTTTCATAGATTCTTCTCCCCCAAACCTTTCATTTTCTTTTCAATTATCTGTCATCTTCTCTTATCTAGTATTTTTTTTTTCACTCCATAAAATATTACAACACTTAAAATAGTAACCATTCGGCAACAACCCACATCCTTTCTAAGATCTTCATAACCCTCCACCAGATCTGTCAGCCTCTCTCCTTCATCTTGGCTTTGTTGACACCCCGTTGTCATTTACGGCAAGGTAATCTATGCTTGATTATTAATTTCACTACTAAAAATTGAGCCTATTAGCAACTAATTAGTCCGTTACAAATAATATTAAAATCTGTTGCTGATAAAATTTAGCAACGAAATTAACAACAAATAATTTCAGATGCAAATAATAGATGTTAATTTTTTAACAATGAATTATTATTTGTTGATTTGTTTAGTAACCAATTATCTGTTGATGAAATTCGGTTGCTGAATGTGTAAATCAGCAACGGATATTCCTTTGCTGATTAAAAATTCTTATCCAGTTCAATTTCAATTTCAAAAATTTGAAATTGATTCCGCCAAAATTAAATCTAATATAAAAAAATTTTAAATATTAATATTTTTATTAACCCAAAATCAAACCCACATTCCCACAATCTGCCCTCTTTTGCATTTCCGCTACCTGCGTTCTTTCTTCGTGTCCATTCATATCGTAAAGCGGGGCGACGCCAGGTTGGTTGAAAAGAGTGGGGCCAACCAAGACCCCCAGAAAAAGCTTTGCTCGATACCTAGGAAAACTTTGTCCTTATCTCTTGTTGATTTCTATTACAATCCCGAATCAAAGCCAAAAACATCCCCAATCTCTCTCTTTCTTTCTCTCTCTCTCTCAACTACTTGTACAGAAGAAGTTTGGAAGCATAAATTAACTGGAGAAGAAATTAAGAAAATAACAAATTATGTTTGTGGAAAATGACGCATGACAGAGATAGGTAGAATTGAAAGGGACAAATGGGTTTAGTTTCTGGAGAAGGAATAGAAAGGGAGATATGGGTTTGGTTTATGGAGAAGGAATATAAAGGGAGATATGGGTTAATTAGGTTTCTGTGGAGAAATAGAAAGGGACAATGGGTTCTTCCGGAGAATGAAGAAATTTTGCAACTGTAGGGTTCCTTTTGTTTTCTGAAGAAGTATAGAAAGGGTCATTATTATTTATTGTTTTTCTTATAAAAGTCAAAATTTAATCCTTTTTTTAACAACAACCATATTAGCAACGGCAAATCCGTTGCTGATTTTTAATATATTAATTTATTGTTTAGTATCTGATTTTTCATTGCTAATCCGTTACTAATATATATATATATATATATATATATATATATATATATATATCCGTTGCTAATCTGTTGCTAAAATTGCATCTAAATTATTCTAATGCTAACATCCGATGCTAATCACCCTTCTTTTTAGTAGTGTTTACTGTACATTTCAAACTCTACATGCTAATAAAATCTAACATTATACAAAATTATTACCTTTTTCTTCCTTATTTTAAATGTCTTGCAACAACCCTAGATCTAGCCTTTGTCTCTTCGAGCAAGCAAACAAAAACGCATCTTGTTTCTCTCTATTTGAGTAAAATCTGGATTCTAAGACTGGTAATCCTTATTTTAATTTCATTTACATGTTTCAAAAGTGTATTGAGACTAAAATAAACTCTTTTATGTTTTTTTTATTGCCATATAGCATGTTCATTGTTTATTGCCTGTAATATGCATTTTAATTTCATGTTATTTTCAATTTAATCCTAATTTTATTAACTTATAATAACAAAAATATTGTGGTCAGCTGCTAGCAAAACATTTATGTTAAATGTTGCAATTAATTTTAAGAGGGACTGATTTGGATTAATGTATAGTAATTTTTTGAAGGTCTATTCACTTTTTTTTAACTGAAAATAAATAGTGGTTTAGAAGATAAAGTTGTTAAATGGATAAGGTGATAACAAATTAGATATCTTTCTTTTAATCTGTCGAGTGTACTATAATTTTAGTTCTATTTGGCTTTTCATTGCTCTAAACTCTTTAGTTTATGTACACCTTTTACATAAACCATTAATATATTTTCAATTTCTTACTACAACAACACTATGCAATATGATACAAGTTGTTACTACTTTCTTTGGTTATATGCAAATTTAATTACCATTGTCATTACAATTAAAGTTCCATTATAACATGCAAAAACCCAATACTTAGAAATGAAATAATATGGCATTGATTTGCAATGTAAAGTATCTAGTCTTATACTGCCAGGTAAATGTGTTTCATAGTAATCAATGAATGCCTATAAAATAAGAGTGTCATCATGCTACATTGATGTTTCATAATCTTATTAACCTTCAAGCTGAAATATCAAGAGTTGTCATATTTTGACTAGTTTCTAAATATACTTTGACAACTATAATCTTTCATATTATTCATTGATTGCCTACAAAGTACTTACTCATCATGTTCCTTTGTTGTTCAATTTTCAAATAGGTTCTTGTACCTTACATGTTGTTTTTTATGTGATGGTCCTTGTGTTACATGTTTTGTTATGTCTGTTTTTAGTCTTAAATTGCATGTGTGTGTGTGTCCAGATAACCTACAATAACCAGATTGTAGATGTAGCTCCCTACAAATTACCCAGTGATGACATCATATCCAATACCAAACACATTATCCACCAAAATAACTTTACAAACACCAAACTCAATACCTTAGGTAAACAGCTTACCCGACTGGAAAAACAAATACAAAGAACTACTATCAGTTCAGTTGATACCAAAACCTCAACCGATCTAAAACTAAAAAACTAGGTCTTCAAACCTTATCAAATTATAAAAACAAACCAAACACAAATTTAAGAAAACCACACAGATTTTCTCAAAGCCATCAAAACACATTTACAACACCTTGACAATTCATCTTTAACTGTCCCAGACACACCACAAATAACTAACCCCTCTATATCCACAAATCAAGTCAATACCCTACAAAATAGTTCTCAGCAATCTTCTAATGAAGATGCTTCTCCAAACCAACCACTTGAACTAAACAAACTTACCTGGCAAGCTCCCAAAATAACCATTGCCCCAGATATTTCCATATCTACTGGACCAACTATCAATAACCAACATACATATAATGCCTCTTCCCTCTATAAATGAAACATAGATAGAATGTCTGAATACAATATCTTAAACACCCTCCAACAAATGACCATGACAGCTAATGCCTACAAAACCCAAACAGGAACCCCAGAAAAAGCCATAGCCGAACTCCTTATTGCAGGTTTCTCTGGCCAGCTTAAAGGATGGTGGGATTACCATCTTACTAAAACAAATCACATACATATTCTAAACTTTATACAAACCTATGAAGACCAAACACTCATCCTTGACCCTTTAAGAAACATTATCTAAGATGTTGTGTCCACTCTTATCCTTACTATCTCCTTATATTTTTTTGGAAATCCTTCCCATCTGAAAGATAAAAATGTTGAACTTCTCTCCAACCTTCAATGCAAGATGTTTAGTGACTTTTAGTGGTTTAAAAATACCTTCCTTCTCATGTTGTGCTTTGAGAGGATTCAAACCAACCTTTTTGAAAAGAAAAATTTCTTGCAGGGTTATCGATTCTCTTTGGAGAAAAGGTCTAAAAAAATCTAAGATACTTTTACAACCAAAACCATACCATATGACCAGCTTATATACGGTGAACTTGTGAGCTTCACCCAAAAAGAAAGCCTTAAGATCTGTTAGGACCTCAAACTCGAAAAACACTTAAAGTGGGAAATGAAACATACCAGGCAAGAACTTGGTAGTTTCTGTCACCAGTTTGAACTTTCCACTAAAAATCCTCCTGTAGTGGAAACTGTTCAAAACCCAAAAATTATTCGAGCCAAAAACCTCCTTACAAACGATCAGCCCATAAATACCGAAAACAATTTTACTCCAAACCAGAACAAACCTACTACAGAAAGTCCTATAAGAAATTTACCAAACCCTATAAGCCTTTCCAGTCAAAACCCAAACTAAAATTTGACCTAAAAAACATTATATGTTACAAATGTAACCAAAAGGACATACATCCTATTTCTGCAAAGTCAATACCAAACTACATGAGCTCCAAATAGATGAAGAAACCATCAACCAAATACGAAACCTATACATTGAAGCCACAGACACTGACCCCTCTCCTTCAGATATTTTTGAAGAAGAATTTCAAATTGATAAAATAGCAACTACCAGTACTACTTCAGATGCCTCTACAAATTCCAAACAAATTAACATCTTAACCCAAGACCAATAATTCATTCTTGAGGCCATCAAAAGACTTGATGATCATCAACTTCAAAAAACCTAACTAGATAAACTGTTGAAAGATTTCAACCAACCAGAGCACCCTCCATCTAACCCTCCAAACCGCTCTATATTACCCTCTATTAGCACTATTATCTATGACCTTACAAAGATCCTTAACAAGAAAAAAAAAATCCAAAATCACAGTCACAATCCTAGAATTACATTCTGAGATTAAAACCCTCAAATATTTTTATATATTCATTTAGTCATTGATTTTTATATTTCAATTCTGAATTTATTGGTTAGGTTATTACAATTTCATATCATGTTATACAATGATTTAGTCATTTACATGTAAAATGTTTCATAAACCTAATAATTTATTCATTTATATCTAAAATGCCTTAAGAACCTAATATTAATTATCATGTAAAAACATATTGGATGAGGAAGTCCTCATGCTTTGGTGTTCTGTTTATCATTGTTATAAGAGATAGATTTTCCCAATTGTTGTTGATCTGAACATGATTGTTGTGTTATGTTGTTGTTATGTATTATATTAAATTTTAATTCACTTGGATTTGATGTGGAAAAAATGGAATGTACGAGATACTTACAATTGTTTGAACTTGTATTGCAATGTTGAGGCTGTTATTGTATTGATTTTTATTGATGTCTATTGTAAGTAATAATCTTAGGTGAGAAGAGTTAGGTATGAATGTTTGATAGGAAATGAGACAAATACTTCACAATTTTAGTTGCAATGTTCATAATTTTAGACATATATAATTCACACTTGCCATAAAAGTTCACTCATCACTTTCAATTGCTTTTGTATAACATTATTGCTTTCTCTATCTCAAGGCATTCTATTTGTAGCATTTTTATTACATCTATTTAAAAAGATGAGTTGTCTTTTGCCAATTTATATTTCTGTTTTTTGTACAACCATGGTCTAATATGATGTATATTTTTCATCCTCATTGTATCCTAATTAAACTGTCAAATAAATATTCATTTCTCATATTGCTACATTGATGTTGGATAAAGGATGGAAATGGCGATAATATATTTTTTTTGTCAATGTTTACAATAAAATTCCTCTCAACAATGTAATATGTCTCATTGCATACCAAATGAATGAAGTTGTTGGTTAGGTTATTACAATTTTGTAGTAGCTAATAACATGTTATCCCAAAATAAAGTTATGTAATTGAATGACATTAAATGGATGAAATTAGAATGATTTGAAATTGCATCTTTATGTTATACATTCGTAATAATTAATATCACTTCTTAAAACAAAAATCATTTTTATTCTTTATTGAACACAAGTCTATGACATGTTTAAAGTTTTGATATAATAATTTAATAGACTATAATTAAAATAAAATTCATTTAATTTTATTCTAGTACTACTTTAATTTATTGACATGTGTACATAAATGTTGTAATAGCTCAAAATTTATAACAAATATTAAGTGTCAATTGAAGTAAAATATATCTTTTACTTTGTAGATATTTACACGGATTGGCTTATTAATCTTTTTTATAGGGATTATGAAAATGCCATGAATAATGTTGTTCAATATGTTTCATATGGTTGTGGTGGTAAAAATAGTGGTAGTGGTTTCGATAGCAATAGTAATGCTGGTGATGATAACAATACAAATGATGAGGACGACGACAATGAATATAATGATGATGATGAGGAAAGAGATTTGTTTTGGGTGAGAGATTTTGATTATCATAAACTAATATTGTGCGCAACTAAAGCACTTGCTATGAATTATAATAATTATATTTATAAAAAAATGATTATGGTCTCTTACAGCACGAGAATGTTGTGGTTGAATAAAATTTTAAATGAAAATTAGATATGTTGTGTTAATATGTTTAGGATGGATACAATCACGTTTCAGAGTTTGTGTTTTAGTTTAGAAATCCAGTATAGATTAAAACCATCATGAAGGATTAGCGTTATTAAGAAAGTTGACATGTTTCTTTATACTTTAGCATTAGGTGCTTCAAATAGGAAATTTTAGGAGAGATTTCAATATTCTAATAAAATTGTGGGTAGATATTTCAATAAGGTTCTTAGTTCTGTGTGCTCGCTAGCTATAGAAATAATAAAACTAGAAGTCCTAAATTTTTTAAAAGCATCGAGAGAAATCATAATGAATCCAAGATATATGTCACATTTCAAGATAACATTAATGTTGTTTAATGATTCAATAATTATGTCAACTACACAAGAAAAACTTTTTTGCGACTACGTTTGAGATGGTTGTTTTCTTACTTAGTTTTTTTATGTAGAATTGTATTGGAGATATCAAAGGAACACATATATGCTTATGTATCACAAGAAAATCAAATATCATTTATTAAAAGAAGAAAAAAAAAGGTATATTGACACAGAACATAATGACAGCATGTAATTTTGACATGCAATTTATATTTGTTTGGGCTGGATGAGAAGGTAACACAATACAAGAATTTTTCTTGAGGTCATCGATAATCTTAATATCAAACTTCCAAAGCCACTAGAAGGTATTGATGATTGAACATTGTCAATGTTAATAAATTTCATTATAAATAGGTGTTGTGTGATTGGGATTAATTTGTAGGAAAAACATTATTATTGCAGGGAAATATTACGTTGTTGACTCTGGTTATCCAAATGAATATAGTTTTCTAGGCCCATATAGAGGTGAGAGATATCATATTCTGGAATTTCATCGTTAGGTCATGCACAAAGTTAGGATGAGTTATTCAATCAAATTCATTCTTTGATATGATGAGTAATACAACAAACTTTTGGAGTGTGGAAAAAAAGATGGAGAATTTGGTAGAACATGCAAGTATGTTTGTACAGGACACAATTTCAAATTGTTATCGCATTTATGGCTCTACATAATTATATAAGAAGGAAGTCAGAACAAGATATGACATTTATTGAGTTTGATCATCATTAAAATTATGTTCCTCATTATATTTTTTGTGATGTGATTCCATGTTCACAAAAATATGGAGGGAATAGGCCTTTGCAAATGGATTATATTCGTGATAGGATTGCATTGAGTTTGATGGAACAATAACAAATGTTTTTACATTCTCAGTCGTTGCTTTTACAATGTATTAAATGTTCAATGTTATATATGGAATAAATTTATGCCCTTTCTGATCATTTTATTTAAAACAATACTTTCAACCACAATTTTAACCAAACATCTAATGACATACTTTGGGTCAAACAATAATTTCAACCATAACTTTAACCAAACATAGATTTTATCTTTACCAACCATAACTAAAATTGATAAAAAAAAATTATTTTTCTCAAATCACAAACACGAAAGCTACCACAATACCAAACAAACTCAACATTAATTGGAGTAAATAAAGCCAATGGAAAATCTACAACCTACGTATTGGAATTTAGCTCTAAAAAGAGCTAAGATTGATAACTTATTCTTGTCCTCTGTCAAAATCAGGATAACATGGATTGTAATTTGGATTTTGATTAGTATCTTTAAGTAATGGATAGAAAAACATGCATTGCAAATTTTTGTTAGTGTTTAAGTCTTTAGTTTATAGTTTATCTTAAGTGTGTTTATTTGCAATAATTATATATATATATATATATATATATATATATATAAATTTTAGACAAGATTCATACTTTTTTTTTAGTCTCTCAAGCCCAATAACTTCAACACTTATTATGAATAACAACGTTACCCGGCAACTCAAGACATCTGCTCCCTTATTTTCCATTCCTGAGTTATATTTCAATACAAACAAATAAGTTTTCAAATACTCAACCTAACGACCATGCCTATGGTTTAACTTCTTTGGGAGTTGAGATAGTGAAGGGCCTCAGGGTTGGGGTAAAGAAAAAACTCTTATAGTAGCAAATAATGTTGCCAATAACATAAGGCCTGAACCATAACATAAACTTCTTTGTCTTAGGTTGAGTACTTTTGTTTAGCCTCATTAAGTTTCTCACTAAACTAAGTGACATGGTGACATTCCTAAGTACTCCATCTATACTAACGCTCAAGATATCACATTATACTTCAAACACCGTAATAAAGTTAGGAAACCATATTGTTAAAGCCTCAATCATCTTCTTTTTAACCTTCTCAAATGCCTTAATAACTCTTTTACTCCATTAAAACTCATATTGTTTCAAACAATTTGTAATAGGAGATATGATAGTGCTAAATCCCTTGATAAAATGACGATAAAAAGTCACAAGCCTAAGAAAACTATGAACCTCATGAATATTCTTAAGCTCAGGCAAATCTATAATCACCTGGACTTTTGGGGGACATTAGACTCCCTCACATGAAATTATAAACCCTAAGAAAACCACTTGACCCATGAAGAAAGAATACTTTTTGACATTGGCAAACAAACTTTTCTTCCTTAGGTTGGTACAAACTTGAATAAGGTGATCTAAATGTTCTTTCTTAATTTTGCTATAAATAAAGATATCATCAAAATAAACCGCCAGAAAATTTCTCATAAATAGCCTAAGCACCTATGTTATTACTCTCATAAAAGTATTTGGTGCATTGGAAAGGCCAAAAGGCATGACTAGTCATTTATATAATTCATCCCTAGTCTTAAATCTAGTTTTCCATTCATGTTAATCTTAGAGAAAATTTAGGCTCTTGCCATCATATCAAACATGTTATCCAATTAAGAAATGGGAAAATGATATGTGATTATAGTCCTGTTGATGGTTAGACTATCCATGCACATTCTCCATGATCTATCTTTTTTACGTGTTAAAGGGGAAGGTGTTGCACAAGAGCTCAAACTCTCTTGTATAAATCTTTTTTGTAATAGTTTATATACTTGCCTTTGTAATTCAACATGGTCACTAAAGCTTATCCTATAGTAAGGCAAGTTTGGCAACGTGGCACCACAAACAAGATCTACGATGTTTTGAATGCCACGCATAAGGGGTAAAACATCAAGTAGTTCAAATGAAAAAACATCTAGAAATTCTTTCAACACTTCCCTTACCTCTTCAGGTGGTTCATTTGAAGAATCTTATACAACCTTTTTAGCCACTATGACAAACACAACTGACTCTTCATGAACTTCCTTGTCAAACTCCTTAAGACTTATTATGTTAAGCCCATTTTCTTTCACTTTTTCCTTCTTCTTGCCATTATCATTAGGCCTTGGTGGTAATCTAATAAGTTAAATGTTTTTACCATAAAAAGTGAATAAAAAAGAATTTAACCATTCAAAGATGGTAAAATTTAAATCATATAACCAAGGCATACCTAAAACGACATGTCCTATGTTCATTGAAATTACATCACACCAAATTTCATCATGATAGTCCAAGATTTTTATGGGAAAAAAACATATCTCCTTTATTGCTATGGACGTATTGTTAACCCATGACACACTATATGGCTTAGGATGTATGACAAACTATAAGCCTAAGCAGGATACGTTACCGGAGGATACTGTGTTGATACAACTCCTACTATTTATAATGATCTTATAATGTTTATCTCCATATTTAATATAGGTGTAAAAGATAGTAGTTCTTCTCAAATCATCAGTTTGTATAGGTTATGTTAAGGCATATCTAATTACATTAAACCTTGTTATCTCCCATCATATAAAGTTTTGCTCGATCTAAGCGGATATTAATCTAACACATCGTAGTAGGTTGGACTTATCCTCCTCGGCCTCTAGGTCCTGAAAATCATTAGGATTGGGTTCATACACCTTATCATCATAATTGTCATCCTCAGTCATATCTTTTTTTATCCTTAATAGATAAAGTCTTATTGAGACAACTAGAGAAAATATGACCAAAACCCTAACACTTAAAACATTGAATCCTTAAGTCATCTTAGGTGTTTCACATAGAATTGGGTTTACGAGGCGGGACACCCAATAAAAAGTTATTATTACAAGGTTTTGATTTAGGAGGGATACTACAGGTGTCTTGATGTCTTCTCCACTGACTTTTCATGACCAATTTATAGTTTTCTACTAGGATATAAGCTTCATCAATGATGGACACACCTCTAAGTATGACCTCTCTTCTAACGTCATCATTCAAGCCTTTCTGAAATCTACTAAGGTTTATTGTTGCATCCTCCCTAAATGCGCACATCATCATATACTAATCAAATTATGCCACATGTTCATTAGCATGCTTACTTCCTTGCCTCAAGTTATTCCACTAGTCTACGAGATTTTTCTTATAAGAATGAGGTAGATATTTCTCTTATAACTTGGTTTTTATCTCAACCCAATTAGTAATAGGAGGTCAACCTCTCCTAGCCAAATACTCTTCTACACTTTTCTAATAGAGCTAAATGGTACCACTAAGTTTGATTTTGGAAAATCTTACCCTTCTATTCTCAAACAAATTATACTAGTTAAAAAATTGATCTATGTCATGGATCCACCTATCAAATATTCATGGGTTAAGTCAATCCTAAAAAATTAAGGCTTCTACCTTGATATGTCTCATGACTCTATCATTAGGGTCATCATAGTCATGATGACCCTGATTGTGGTTGTATTGGCAATTCTTTGGGTCAACTAACCTCTAATAGTAATTGTTCAAATACTTAATATTGTTAAGGTCATCAAATTCATTGTGACCTTGGTGGTGGTCATGTTGGTGGTTTTTACGAGGAACAGGTCTTTGACGATTACTATGATTATTATTATAAATCTCATTCTCATTAGATTGTTTTGTTTGTAATGTTTTTATGGATTTCAATCTCTCAGAAATGTTGTTCATATGAGTGGACATGTTGTTCATATCAGCTCGCATAAGTTGTAATTGCTCTTGAATATCCCTAAGAACATTACTAGTGTTTGGGTCCATGGTAACTATGAGTTATGAATTGTATACTAGACAATCACTCTGTAAATGCATGCAATACTACTATAACTAAGATCACAAATGACACTTGTAAGTAAAACACAATATAAAATTAAAGCTAATATTTAATTATTTGTTTATCTTAGAGACTAAGAAATAACATATTAAACTAGGAAAAATCAAGCAAGCAATGTAAATCCTCTAAATGCACACAGGTAATCCAAACACAATGTTTTAATTTTCTCATAAATCTAACCAAGCTCCATAATTAATTAAGAGGATCGGATATTCAATATAAATGAATAAATAAGCTAAAATTTAAGGTAACTCAAATTGAAAGACATACTATATATTTATGTGCGGGCATAAAATAATAATAACAATGTTAATTCTTGGTTAACAAGTGCAAAAATATACCATGAATAATAATATTCATTAGTTTAAAGAAGTTTGTAGTGGCTTACTAACCAAATTACGATGGGAACCAGCTAGAATTCACTACAGTTGACATGACAGTGGAAAATGATGTGGCACTAGCAACTGACGTGGCAATGGGCGCAGACATTATTGTAGACGATGCAGGGATTTGACGTGGTTAAGGTGCTAACATGGCGGCTAATATGGCAGTGAGAGTTGATGTGGTAGCTAACATGGTGATTACATGGCAAAGTTAATGAATCTACCTTAAGAATTTGTTTACTTATTGCTTGCAACCGTCTTCACATAGATCTATTGTGGATGTGATTGGCGACGTAAGGATAGTGAAGGATTGGCTATGGTGTCGTTGCTGAATGACGGGTCTGTTGATGGCGTGGATCTATAGGTACAAATTGTTGGTTTATTATTTTTGTTGAGTATGATCGCACTGTGTTTAGTGGATGGTTTTTGAGGTTATGCTTGATGCGGTTGTGGTGGTTGGGATGGGTTTGTTATGGCGGTTGATTTGACTGGAAAGGATGAATGGTGGCTGTTATCGATTGGAAGATTGTGGTTATGCGTAGTGGCTAACTGATTATGATGGTTACGCCTTATGGATGGTGGGTTGGCTATATTGATGGTATATGGTGGTTGATCTTGATGTTGTTGTTGATGATGATGATGATGATGATGAACAACTTTTTTTTTTCAAATTTGGGCTATAAATATATTTTTTTTTAGTCTAGATCAACAGTTAATTATGATTTAACATAGGTCCTAATAAATTGATTAATTATAAGAGCAATTAAAAACTCTAAGATCTGATACCAAAGTTAATGCGGGACAAAAAAGATTTAAAGCCTAATAAGAAAGAAAAGAAAAGGCAAAGAAGAAGATTCCAAAGAAAGAGAAGAAAAAAGCCAGGGAAGAGAAGAATAAGAGTTGGAAAAAATTTGAAATTTTACAAATTTTATTCAATTTATCAAAACTGTCTCATGAGATGAAAAGGAACCATATAAATATCATAACCCTAAAACATCAACTATTAGACTTAGCCCATCAAATAAAATTATATAATATAAATAATTCAAATAAATAAAATAAAGACAATGAAAGAGGTCTAGATAGGTTCAATCTCCTAACTAATAAGTGACAGGCTAAGTCATTTTTTATCGTCCCCGTTCATATATTCATATAATTTATGGTGTGGTCTGATGTCTGCACTAACAAGTCAAATCTCAAAATAGTGTAGTAATGAATGATGACTAAAAACTTTCAAAAATTTAATTATGATGAGATAATTTTAGAAGTTTTGGTCCCTCTTGAACCACCCTAGTAATAATGTCAAACACTGATAATATGGCCATAATACAATTAGCCCCAAAAAACAGAAGAGACAAATAGGTAAGGATAAAATAAGTGAAGTTGAGTTTGTCTTAAAACCATAGCATGAAGTTGTGCCATTATCCAATCTAGCTTAGGAAATTAATATGTGTAAGTGGCCTACTTCACACTAATGTGTTACCAAAAGCGGTATAACATAGTAAAGTTAACATTTAACTGCATTGCTATCTTTTAACTCCATCTGTATGTCCTTTAGCAAATACTAGCTATTTAATCCATGGTGGATAATTTTTTTACCAATAAAAAAATTAAATATGTAAATCTTTTTAACATGTTTTTTTATATAAAAATATTTTCTAAATATAAATTAAAAAAATTATGTATGCATCTAATTAAATAAACCAAGAACTATTTATGTAAATAAATAAATAAAATCATTAACGACAAATAAAAATAAAAATAGAAAAATTAAGAGACAGAGGTAAATCAAGATATTTAATCCTACAACACGAGTTATTTAGCCAATTGTGTTTAATGGATTTGTTTATTAAAATTAATTTTTTATTAAATCAAAAATGATAAGAGAAACCGATACACATATAAAATTGATTAAGTAAAATAAAAGGAAAACATAATATGTAAGGTTGCATATATTAGAAATATTATCAAAAAATAATTTTTTATTTTTAAAAATAAATTTAATATATATGAAATGCAAAAAAAGGTATATATAAATCATACTAACATCTTAAAAACTTAAAAACATACAATATAATTAAAAGTAATAATTATTATTAAAAAAAAACTAAATAAGCAAAAAGAATCATAGAGAATGAATATTAAATAAAATATAAATTTTAAAAAAATATTTTTAAAAAAATATAAAGATTTATTAATTATATAAAAAAGAAATAGGCCAAACATCATTGGGTTTGGTAGGCCAGGCCAGATGCCTGACCCATAAGAAAAGGGTCAGTGCATGAGCCCTTAATTTTTTTTTAAAGGTAATGGGGTCGTCTGCCCTAATTTTTTTCTTAAAAAAAAAACAAATTGCGCGTCATCTAGAATTACCAAGATTATGACCACTATGGTAGTTAAAAAATCAAGGTTCTTGTTTAATTTTTTTAAAAAGCTAGTGGGTCGTCTGCCCTAATTTTTTTATAAAAAAAAACAGACAGCATGTTGTTTAAAATTACCTAGATTGTTGCTGCTATGATGGCCAAAAAATCATGGTTTTAGTTTTCTTTCCTTAGAAACCCAATTTTCAACCCATTTTTTATCCTAAACACCTTTTGTAAACCCATAAATGTCAATAAAAAACCATAAAAAAAAAAACTTGAAACCAACTCGAAACAAAAACTCTTCCCAAGCTAAGATCTAATTTTTTAGGCAATTCTAAAGCTTAAAAACACCTAAATAGAATCCCTCTCAGTGAATGCAACCTGTTGGTACCAAGATAGATAATTTTGGTAGCCGAAATCATTGTAAATGCTAATTTTCTCTCTCTAATATCGGAATCTAACATGTCTCTCTCTCTAACCAGTGACTAAAATATAAGAAAAATAAGGTTTTGGACTAAAATTGAATCTTAGACGTTCAAAATGACCTAAATTATATTATTTATAAAGCTTAAGGACCAAAGTAATTTTTTAAAAAAAAAACTTTGGACACATCACCCATTTTGGCCGCCTTTTTTATTTAGAGCCTCATTCTATCTTTGTTGCATTCGCCTAAGAAATCATAAACAAATAACCTTCAATTTAGGATCAAATCACCAAAAAATAAAAGTTTGGGGACTAAAGTGAAAAAATGAAAATATACATTAAGTTAATAGTAATATGTGAGTGTGTGAATTGTGCGATACATTGTTTTGTCTACAGTAAAAAAAGACCACATGCTTTAGTATTAACAATAACTAAAAATAAAACTGAAAAAATCAAGAGATCTATGCATCAAAAATATTTAATCTCCCAAGATGAGATATTTGCTCAATTCTGTTTACTGAATTTGTTTATTAAAATTAATTATTTTTTAATCAAACGATAATACAAATATATACACATATATTAAACTAATTGAATAAAATAAAAGGAAAAAAAATTATGCAAGGTTGCACCTATTAGAAGTATTATTGAAAATAAATAAAAAACTTTAATTTAAGAAAAAAAATTCATCTATACAAAAGATAAAAGAAAATTATAGATGAATCAAAATAATCTTTTCAAAAATTAAACGCAGACAATATCATTAAAAAATCTCTATCCAAAAAAAATAAATAAAAAATAACAAAAAAGAGATATTAATTGAAACATAAATTTAAAATTTATTTTTAAAAACTACATATTAAAAAAATATATCAATTAAAAAAAAAACAACATTAGAAAAAAAAAATGTCTGGATATTGTGGCTTAACACGTCAAACATGTGATCTAGGGCATGGACTCAACCGAGTTCAATGATTTTTTTCTCTTAAATTTATATTTTCTTAAAAAAAATGGACTCACGATCCCATGGCCAACTTATTTGGGCCATTGTAATGAAGAGTCTAGATGCAAAGGTAGGCCTTTAGGCCCATGCGAGCATCTACCCCTATTTCTTTTGGGAAAAAATAAGTCAGCGATACGTGACCTATAAAGGTAGACAATTTGTCGTTTACAAGTCCAAATTCCACCCACCATAGCAGTGGTTGGAAAATCATGTCAATATTTTTTCTGCTAAAAAAACCTAATTTTTAAGTCATTTCAATCTATAAGCTCCTCACTAAAACCCTTAGAACACCTACAAATGAACTCATTAGCCCAAAACACCTAAAAATTGTCTAAAAACCTGAAATCAAATCGGGCTAGTTTTGGCTTCCTCTGAAAAGCCATCATCAAGCTCTTCTTATTTTATAGAATCCGTGGACACAAAAAAAAAAAAAAAAAACCATCTTAGTGACCATCAATAATGTGAATGGTGATTTTTTCTTTCATTATTAGAATTTGGTAACATATCTTTCTCTCATCTCTATAACTAGAGATAGAGAAATAATACAAATGAACTTTTATATTAAAAATAAATTTTGAAAATTTAAAAGGATCTAAATTTTATAAATTGTGTTATTTTTAAATATTGAGGACCTAAATATATTGTTTGTGAAATCTATAGCACACTGTATATGTTTAACATTTTTTTTTATTTTGTTCCTCTTTTTCCAATTTCTTCCTTGCCTAAAAAAAACAATAAGACTTAAATTAGTATCAGATAAAAAAAAACTTTGAAAACTAAAATGAATTATTAAAAAAATTAATAGCAAATCCACAGTATTTTTGTGGTGCATAAACAGTTTTTCATCCATACCTTTTAGAGTCTGTTTGACTGTGTGTTTCAACTTGTGTTTTGCCAAATTTTGAATTTTTTTTTTTTGCTAAAATTAAGTGCGGTTTGTACTTTTTGGATCGTTTTGATATGCTGATGTTAAAAATGATTTTTAAAAAATAAAAAAACATCATTGGCATGTATTTCGGTACGAAAAGCTATTTAAAAAGCAACCGCTACCACACTGCCAAACACACTCTTAATGTATTGTATAATACAATGTTATTCGTGTCCGCATTTCTTGCCCCCATTCCATTAAATGTGAAGAGAGAGATCAAAAGAAATAGCGGTAGCAATTATTCATCTCTAATAAACCATATTTTATATCTGCAGAACTGCACACAAAGCATTTTTGTATCAAGGAAAATTTTGGTTTGGTGAGCTGTGTATCTCTGTGTCCACTGGGTACATTTCTTTATTTATTTCCTTGAGAACTTCTATCACATGGCATCATAAATCTCACTTACGTCTATATCCCTCCCCCTCTCTCACACAAACATTTGGTATTTTCATAGGAGGGATGTGGGATCATTTTGAGAAATCATGAGTTTCCAAAGTGTTCAACTCCATTTATGGTGGAGAATTCTTGCCCTTGGAATTTTACTTCTTGTAGTTCAATCTTTTGGGCTCAACACAGATGGTGTTCTCTTGCTTTCTTTCAAGTACTCTATCCGTGATGACCCTCTCTCTGTGCTTCAAAGCTGGAACCACAGTGACCAGACTCCATGTTCATGGAACGGAGTTACCTGTGGATCTCCTGGAACAGACAATACTTACTCTCGTGTCACAGGCTTATCTCTTCCAAATTGTCAGCTTCTTGGAACAATTCCAGCCAATCTAGGCTTGATTCAACACCTCCAAAATCTTGATCTATCCGACAATTCTCTTAACGGATCCTTGCCTGTTTCACTTCTCAATGCAACCCAACTTCGGTTTCTTGATTTGTCTAGTAATATGATCTCTGGTCAGTTGCCAGAGACCATAGGACGGTTACAGAATCTTGAACTTCTTAACCTCTCTGACAATGTCTTAGCGGGAACTTTGCCTGCCAACCTCGCTGCTCTCCATAATCTAACTGTTGTTTATTTAAAGAAGAATAATTTCTCTGGTGATCTTCCTAGCGGATTTCAAACCGTTCAGGTTTTAGATCTCTCTTCAAATCTTCTCAATGGATCTCTACCTCAAGATTTTGGTGGTAACAATCTTCACTACTTAAACATCTCTTACAACAAGCTCTCTGGTCCAATTCCACAAGAATTCGCCAACGAAATCCCATCTAACACTACTATTGATCTATCATTCAACAATCTGACGGGAGAAATTCCGGAATCTAGTCTTTTCTTGAATCAAGAAAGGAGTGCTTTCGCCGGAAATCCTCATCTTTGCGGCCAGCCAACAAGAAATCAATGTCCAATTCCTTCTTCAGTATCTCCACTTCCGAATATATCTGCACCTACATCGCCTCCTGCAATTGCTGCAGTTCCAAGAATTATAGGCTCGAGTCCTGCAACTACTCGTCCAGGTGAAACAGCAACAGGGTCTGGACAAGACGAAGGTGGGCTTAGGCCAGGAACCATTGTAGGCATCATAGTAGGCGACATTGCAGGAGTTGCAGTTCTTGGTTTGGTTTTCTTCTATGTATACCACTGTTTAAAGAAAAGAAGGCATGTTGAAACAAATATCATGAACGAAGCCAACATCGCGAAGGATAGTTGGTCATCTTCATCTTCAGAGTCAAGAGGGTTCACAAGATGGGCATGTCTGCACAAGAGAGGAGAAAATGAAGAGGATTCTGGTTCCACAAGCACTGACAATGAAGCAGGCCCTCTTGATCACAGTCAAAGGCATACAGACCATCATGATCAAAACAAAGAAGGGACATTGGTGACTGTAGATGGTGAAAAGGAGCTTGAACTTGAAACTCTACTTAGAGCATCAGCTTACATATTAGGTGCTACTGGTTCTAGTATAACGTACAAGGCTGTTCTTGAAGATGGGACTTCATTTGCAGTTCGAAGAATTGGTGAAAACCATGTAGAAAGGTTCAGAGATTTCGAGACCCAAGTCCGTGTCATAGCCAAGTTGGTGCATCCAAATCTTGTTAGAATTCGTGGGTTCTATTGGGGCGTTGATGAGAAGCTCATTATCTACGATTTTGTCCCTAATGGCAGCCTTGCCAATGCTCGTTACAGTAAGTCATCTGTGAACTCTCTATCCAAATTCTTGAGGATCCAAGTAAATCTAAACCTTTCTTTAATTATATCGCCAGCAAAACCTCACCATTTAAATTAATCAGAAGTTCATCAACTTTATCTCAACTAGTATTTTAAGTAATAGTGTTTCTCTTTCCAAAACACTCCTATTAGCCCATTCACTGCACGAGTGCGCACATTAGCAGATTGAAATGAAGTTTGCTAAGGTGAGCAGTGGACCTAAAGGTTTGACGGTGGAGTAGGTGTCGCACAACCTTTGTTTTCAATGCCGTTCTTTTTTAAGTTAATTTGTGTTTTTATTTGAAAATATATTAAAATAATATTTTTTTATTTTTTAATATTAATATATGAAAACAATAAAAAATAATAATTTTAAACAAAAATCAATTTTAAATTTTTAACAAATATTCTCGATAGTGATATGCATTATGTGAAACGTTAAACTTTTCCTTGTTAGTGCTTTCACACCCTTTTGCAAGTGCCAACTTGGCCCGTGTCTAAGATGCTCCCGTATTCTATTTGTTTTGGTGTCTTTTCATGTTTTAGGGAAAGCGGGCTCATCGCCTTGTCATCTGCCATGGGAGGCCAGACTGAGGATTGCTAAAGGAGTGGCCCGTGGGCTGTCATTTCTCCATGATAAGAAGCTTGTGCATGGAAATTTGAAGCCGAGTAATATACTCTTGGGTTCCGACATGGAGCCTAGAATCGGAGATTTTGGGCTGGAAAGGCTTATGACTGGCGACACCAGTTATAAAGGTGGAGGATCGGCTCGAAATTTTGGAAGCAACAGGTCTATTGCGTCACGAGATAGCATTCAAGACTTTGGACCGGGTCCTAGCCCAAGCCCAAGTCCAAGCTCGATTGGAGGTTTATCGCCTTATCATGCACCGGAGTCTCTTCGGAGTCTCAAGCCCAATCCGAAGTGGGATGTGTACGCCTTTGGGGTTATCTTGCTTGAGCTACTAACAGGAAAGGTTGTGGTTGTTGATGAGCTGGGCCAAGGAAGTAATGGGCTTGTAGTGGAAGACAAGGACCGGGCTATGAGGGTGGCTGATGTGGCGATTCGAGCTGACATGGAGGGTAAAGAGGATGCCTTGCTGGCTTGCTTCAAGCTAGGGTATAGCTGTGCCCTTCATGCTCCGCAGAAGAGGCCAACAATGAAAGAAGCCTTACAAGTCATTGAGAGATTTCCATCTTCAGCTGCGCCATATCCTTAAATAAAACTGGAGCACATTGTAAAGAGTTTTATTAACAATCGTCAATACAATACTAATGTTGCTAGTATAAAATATCATGAATAAGGTTGTTGCTACTGCTATGACAAGAGTACTTGAGAGTGTGATAGCGGTAGTTTTTTAAAGTGTTTTTTTTTCTAAAAATGCATCAAAGTAATATTTTTTTTATTTTTAAAAAAATTATTTTTAACATAAATAAAAACATACACATTATCAATGACATAATTAAAGTAGGGAGCATGCTAAATAAATTGAGTTCATACTAAATGATTTCTAAATCATAAAAGCTCCATTACATTTCCATGTTATGTAATTCTCAAAAATTGTAATGCACTAGATGATTGTAATTCTAAAATTTATTTATAATCAA
>Ga0325405_1001717_pt1 | contig 22400 bp, 4 predicted proteins | sample PopdelMetagenome_21_FD_205663 | JGI IMG/M metagenome (GOLD analysis project Ga0325405, IMG submission 205663) | Populus deltoides microbial communities from Bellville, Georgia, United States - Xylem-Control-R2 | ecosystem: Host-associated > Plants > Phyllosphere > Stem > Wood/Secondary xylem...
GCGCGAGGTTGATGCTGCAGATTGTAAGACTGTGTATCTTTCAGAGTATGTGATCATCTGTTTTTAGTAACTGGAGGCTTAAACATTCATTACTTGTTCTCTTTGTTGTTGCAGAGAAGATGCATCTTGCTATTATGTCTAGCCAGACCTTTTTTTTTTCTTGAAATTATTTTAGCAGCAAATAATAGAATCAAATAGAATACTATTTTTTTTTATTGAAATCTGATTGATATGTTTGCAGGTCATTTGTACGCGAGATATATGATGGCCAGTTGTTCATAAAATTGAAAAAGGGCTTTGATTTGCCAGCCATGGATCCATGGGTGCGTCATTGAATTTATCCTTTTTGCATTGAGAAATAGGATTTATGTTCAAGTTTTTATGCTTGCCTACATGGAAAGCATCTGCAACTGGAAACACACAAGCACAGCCCTAACCAGTTGGTGTTTTCTATTGGTTCCCCCCTCCCTTGAATTCAAGGTTTATATGTAGGAACCAACAAAGTCACATTCTGATTTTCATATATACAGCTAAACTTATCAAACTGCGGGTGTATTTCCAGGGAACAAGTGATCCTTATGTGGTTATGGAACTGGATGGTCAGGTTGTCAAAAGCAAGGTCAAATGGGGGTAAGGTGTTGATATTTCCATATCTCTCTCTCACACACAAACTGAATCTTAAGGCTGAATCTTTATCCTTCTCAAAATTTTCATTATGTTGAAAATTTTATGCACTTTATAGCATATGCTTTCTTCTTTCTCCTTTGAACTAAGCAATTGGAGTTGGAGCTCCTTTGTTTAAGATCAGGCAATAATTAGTATAAATTACAACTTTTCATAGCAGCATTCATGGGGATGTGAGATTCTAATGGAACTGAGAATGAATGATAAATTTCATTAACTCTGCAGGAAATATTTGAAAGGAAACATTTACCTGAATTTCGTTTAATGCTCTTATTTAATTAGAAATCCTGCTCTGAAGTGTAAAGTTAGGAAAAATTTTCATATGGCGTATGCCCCATTTTCTATATATTCTTCTGTTTTACTTCATCTTCATGAACCCCGCTTTGTTTGCTTAAAATTGCTAGGAATTTCATTCCAATTTGATTTTTATTTCTTTTAATGAACTTGTTTTAATTTTTGGTGTCTGGAATTTGTTGCTGAGATGAATGGGAGTGTAGTTCTAGTGTTTACTACCCCTATCTGCCATTGTTTTGAATTTTCATCAACCTCTGATACCACTTGCATCTTGAAAAAAATTTATGCCTTACTGAATCCAGTAATCACAATCTCCTCTGGAAAAGAAACGCAGTTTACTGAGGTAAATGACAGATTGGTGTTAGCCTCACAATCCTATTGCATTTTTTCTTCAAAATTTTGGTCAATCCTTGATTTTTCACATTGAAATGGCTTTTTGTTCCTTACTTAATGCAGCTATATCCTCTCCATTGGAGAAGGAACACAGAGAAATGTGGTTCCAGGTGGTACTATATTTGCTATTATGGTCTGCTAGAGTGATAGCCATTGCTTATATTGAGTTTTGTGAGGATGCTTGTGCTAGGACTGTAGAATAGTCTTATGGACTGGAAATTTTTCCTGAACTGTTTTAAAACTCAAGCCCAAAACTAGGTCTATGTTTTGTCCATTTCTATTGGGAGACAGCTATCATGCCACTAATAGTTGTTTTCTTTCTCAATCACGTTTATTCCTTTTCATTTTATTGGAAGGCCCATTGGACCTTCAACTACATGACGCAGGTTAGTCCGAATTCCTACCAACTCATCCTATGATTTACACCTGAGACCTCCATGTTGAAAATCCAAAATTTTAACCATTAGGTTGTTCCATAGGATATACTTTCTCAATCATATTATGGGTTCTGTGCAAAATTTACACATTGACATAGTTGCAATCTAGCAGAAGCAGCAAAATCTTACAAGTTTGCTCTTGAACTATTAACAATTTAAAAACAATTTGATACAAGTAATCATTCTATGATGGCAGGAAAAAGAAGCCAACTTGGAACGAGGACTTCACCGTTAACATTAAGCTGCCTCCGACCAAAAATCTTCAGGTAAATTCTTATTCCTTCTGAATTTATAAGTTTGTTTCTCATTTGGGAGTGTGCTGGGGGCACATTAAGTTCCTATACCCTTTTTATCATTCTTTCTAGCTGCTGTTTTGACTTAAGTACAGAAATGAGCAAATTCCAATAGCATACTTGTCTAAAAAATTCTAATGCTTATTATAGTCACTCTGAAAGTGAGCATGGATATCCCTTACAAGTTTCTGAATTTACACAACAAATCATCTCTAGATTCCTATAAGAAAGGAAAACATGGCAATTGGAGTGGAAGGAGAGGAACAACGCAACATTTAAAGGGATCAAGCTTATGGATCAAGGACCAGAGCTTTTTAATTGAGATCTCATTTTTTACTTGTTAATTTGTTTTTTAATTCTTCCACTTATTTTTCACCTGTCTCAAATGAGAGAGTTTTCTTTATTAATTTTAAATTTTCCCCCTTCTTCTATACTTCCCATGTACCAGTGTTGCTCCCTTTCTGCTCTTTAATAATTATATTTTAGTTATTGAAAGAAATCTGTCCTTTAGTAATTCTCATTCATTCTAAATCTAAAATCTTTGACCATTTATTGTCCCTAACTAAAATTTAATGCTTCCAGTACTACAATTTAGATTACTGGCACCTCAACTTTTTTGTGCAGTTAAATACTAATCTCTACCATCTATACATCTACATAGTTTGAAGAAATGGCTTTACAAGGTGTCTGATATCTCTTAAATTAATTTTCTCTTCTATGTGAATGTAATGACTGGCTTCTAGATCTAGGATGTACTTCACATTGTATTGTTGTGGATGTGAGGCCTGTTACTTGTTGAGGATGGCTTGGAAAGGATTGCTGTATTCAAAGCGCAATCATCTTCGGGGAAACATGCTCTGTATAATTGACACAGTTATAGTCAGTTAGAAAGTATATGGTATCATTGTTTAAATTGCCCAAATGGTCAGGTGCATGCAGTATTGAATGCGTGGGTTCTCCTTTTGCTTATATAGTTAATGTTCTCCAATGGCTTTCATCACTCACCAGAGGGCTTACAGGTGCCTGTACATTGGTTGCCCTTCCAGCCAATTATGACTTGGCATTAAACTTTAAATTTACCTTCTCTTATACATCTATCAACATGCCTTACAGTCATAATCATGCTGGACTGACCAGACTGGATCATCCTTGTTTGGGGTATTCTTTTTAAATAATTGGTTTGCAGGATCTCTTTGTTCCAGTAGGGTATGCTATTAAGGATTGTGCCTTATGATCAATTATCTCCATTAATTATCATATCTTATTCCTGTTTTTAGTCTGCTACCTCCACTACTAGTTTGGTATTAATGACATTTTTGGTGATGATTTTGTTCATACCAATTAGGACTGAAGTATCTTGTGCAATACAAATACATGATCCGAGGCATACAATTGAAGGATGTGCTCAGAATAGGAAGTTATCATTTTTATATTTAGTTGCAACTCACAACTAATTCTTTGGAATGTGTTTTGAGCTTCAGATTGCAGCTTGGGATGCAAACCTTGTAACTCCACACAAGCGCATGGGGAACACAAGCATTGGTCTGGAAAGCCTCTGTGACGGTGAGGATTCAATAAAACTTGTGCATGCACTGAACTGTTTGGGAAAAGGTGTCGTACTTTTCATTATACTTGGATCAGTGATTTTCTGCAAGTAAAATTTTAATAATAATTAGAATGGTTTTTTTGTTGTTAGATTGATGATTGCACTTACTAAAAGATATTTCATTGCATGAAGTGAAGTGTGCTAGTTTAATTCCATAAGTACAAGTTCATTCGATGTGTATGAAAGCAGTAAGCAGATGAAGTTTGGATATATGGACTGCATACCTTTTTCTACCAAAATTATTAAATGGCTTGTGCCTTTCCAGGAAACTTGCATGAGGTGGTGGTTGAACTGGAAGGGATGGGCGGTGGCGGAAAGTTGCAGTTGGAGGTAAGTTCTTGCAGTGAAAGAAAATTTTTATTATGGTTTAAATCTTCAAGGAATTGTATGAAATTTCCCCCCTTTGAGTCTGTTATGCGTCTTCCACCTCGACATGGCTGGCTCATCAAGCTCTGGTTTAAATTTAAGACAATTTGCAGTGGAAAAATCATGCAGGCATGACAACTTATTTCAACTAATACTGATGTTATGGGGAAATTTAACATGTTTGTAGTATTTTTAAAAAATAATAGGATTATCGCATAACTTATTTGGTTTGTGGCTGCATCTAAGAGTTCCAGTGTCCTTATGAAAGGAACTCCTGGAAATATCCATCTTTGGGTCCCAGGCGTTGCTTTTTAGTCAATGAGTTATGATACTGGTGTTCTTTAGTTCTAAACATATCAGCTTTTCACACCCTAAACATTTTGATCTGGCTCAAACAACTATCAGCTTGTTGATGCAGAATCTGATGACAGCAGTGTGCTCAACTATACTAAATTTTAAAGCATCACTTCTGGAATCACGTTCTGAATTTGAATTTCAATGCAGAAGTGCCAAGAGAATCGGCATAGAAATATTTTCCTTTTTTTCAGAGTTTGGTCATGTTGCCATCTACCATTGCTGATGTTTTTCAGTTAGTTGGGTATTGAAAATAGATTTTACTTATCCGACATCATGAAGGACTATGATTTAGTGATTTAAGCTCACGTCCAAACATGGGACCAACATAAGAATCATCTTGGAATTTTTCAATAGGTTGGAGTACTTCAGCCTCCTTTCAGCTATATTATACATGAATTGCACTTCGATGTGTATTCTGTGGAAAAAAATGCTTTTATATTGCTGCTTGTTATATCATAAAAATACAATTCTTTGGAATCTGCATGCTCTTAGAGTATAAAACACGTCTTCCTGCTGCTATTTTTTTTTCCTTTCATATTTCTTCCTCTTTTGACTTTGATAATACCATTTATCATTTAATGCATGGTGTTTCAACGTGGATAAAGGAGTGTCTACCTTAAAAGTGTACAGCCATTGATATGTGATGCTAGGAGGTCCACCAAGTTCAGGGTAATAATGCTGCCTGTTGTGTTTCATTTCCCATTAAGTTTACATTTTATTTTTTACTTTTCTTTCTTTCGATTAATAATTTCTGTCTGGGTGTTGCCTTTTGGTTAAAATGTCATCTCTTGTTCTCCTTCAAGTTGTTCTTTGATTTCCATCCTATCGTGTGTCTGGGACCCTAGCTAATTTATTCACCTGATAATTTTGCAGAAAATATGCCAAACATGATAGGAAGGCATTGGAAGAGATGAGGTCCTTAAAAAGGAAATAAAGTCCTTAAAGGGGAAAAAGAAAAATAGTGTAGGGCAAAGGGCACTAACTAAATCTACGTTCGGTGAAACAGTGGAGGTAAATCCTTTGGATGAAAGCATATTGAACAAACAGGCATTTTTGGGTTGCAAGTTTCTCCGAAATCTAATGTTCGACGAGTGCCGTTGCTATGACCACCGTTGTGTTTTTTTTTCCCTCAACTCAGTTTTATGGAAGATGGATTTAATGAGAAGTTAATCAGTGTAAAGGTTGTTGCAAGCTTAAAAAAGGCCTTATGGTTCGTGAGCAATATCTACAGCTTGGTCGTAAAGGTCTAGAAAGAGTATAATAGAAGGAATCATAGACATTAAAAAATGGAAGAGTGAAAACACTATGACAAGAGTAAAGACCGATGCTCTTTGAAATGATGCATTGTTAGACTTGGGTTAGTTTTGCTATTCATCCTTGCTGGCTTTGCCCATTAAGTCTCGGTAAACCAATGGGTTTATGTACACCAAAGTCCCAGAGTGTATTTAACATTCCAGTCTTTCAGCATTTATTTTGTGTGGGTAATGGTTTATGTTTGCTCATGCTGTGTTCTGTAATTGATCAGATTGTGTTTGGTCAAAACCTAGTCAACTGAAAATGGCTCCATGTGGTAGTTGGGTATCAACACACTCATGTTTGTTAATCTTGATGCTCTTGGTAGGTTAGACCAGTAATATCATGATTTGGCCTGTTATAGTTTCTCAAATTAGAGTGTCTTGCCACATAACTTCTCAATCTTTTTTTGAGGCATTAAGTCACAGTTTAAGTTATTTCTTTGAATCAAGTATACAGGATTGTCTCACATGCATTTGAGAGGATATTAAACTTTCTTTCAGTGAACCTTTTGGTTGACATGGATATATGGATCATTACTTCGGGTAAGGTGTTGGTTTCTCTTTGAGCCATTAGGACAACTCAAATAAAGTCTGCATAATTTGCAAATGCAAGATTTTTGTTGAACTTCTCTTTCTTTTTTCTTAATCATTGGAGGTTCTTGGCATGTCACTTTGCTACCAAGATTTTTTTTTATGGATTTAATGCATTGGTATATTTGGGGATATTCTTTACTGCAAGGCCTGCTTTCTGCTTGTAATTCTAGTAATTGGTGGTTATTGCTGATGCAGACTGCCAGTCGCTTGTATAATGACAATGCAGTTCAACTGTTACTAGAAAGAAACTTTTAGTCAACTAGGTTAATAGTGAAATACTCCATAGTATTCAATGCTGTAATGTAGTACTTAAGATAGTTGTTACCTAACGCAATATGTTGATTTCCTCTTTGTATATTTTCTTGGGTTTTGCTGTGAGACAATTTCTGATATATTTGGAGTTGGGTTAGCAGCTCGCATTTTTTTCCCAATCTTGCTTGTTCTTCTTTTGTTTCTCTTCTTTTTTAGTTTTCCATTTTAAAATCCAAATCTTGAAAGAATTCCTCAAGTCACAGAAACATTGTTGACAGTTCTGCAATAAATAAATAAACAAAACAAATGAAACAGGCAGGTAGCTTTTCTGTACTGTACTGTTTCTCCTTATTCAGAGACTTGGCAGCCTATCGTTGGTTAATAAACAAAACAAATGAAACATTGTTGACGTAGATTAATGCTTTTAAGTCATGTCAAGACTTCTCTCCTGTGCCAAAATTTCTCAGTGATTTAAGTCAATAAAATTCCTTTTCTTCTTGTCTTTTCTTGAGCTTTATAGTTGCACTTGTAAATGTGTATTCCATCTATTGCCAAGATGGACTTTTTTTTGTTGTTGTTGAATTTTTATCACTTACGCTTGCTACTTGTAAGGTTTCAGGTTAAATACAAAACTTTTGATGAAATTGATGAAGAAAAAAAGCCATGGAGGCTCCCCTTTGTGTCAGATTTTCTTCGCAAAAATGGTTTTGAATCAGCTCTAAAAATGGTTGTTGGCTCAGAAACCATGCCAGCACGACAGTTTGTAGAATATGCTTTTGGGCAGTTGAAGTCATTTAACGTTCCATATGTATGGACAGATCAAGTTTCAAACAGTAAGGACTTGGGTGCAGCGAATTCCAACCACTCTGTTGTGTCGGACATGCCTTTGCCTTCAGAAACAAAGAGTACCACAGAAGTCCCTGTGTTTGACACAAACCGTGATGGGGACAGTAACTTAGTATTATCCCAAGCTGATAATGACTGCTTATGTAATTCGGGTGCCACAGAAGCTGGGGATGCTACGCAATCATATAAACAATTTTGGAAGAACTTCACTGATGTTATCAGCCAAACTGTTGCTCAGAAACTTGGTTTCTCTGTTTCTCTGGAATTAAAGTGGGATGAATTTGACTTATTGAACAGAATTGGATTGCAGTCACAAAAGATTGCCGAAGCGGGTTATGTTGAGTCAGGGCTTGCAACTCCAGAGGGTCAGAAGGTGGACAGTGATGAAGCAAGTGCCCCACTTACCATAAGCAAGATTCAATCTTCACTTCCAGAAATAAAGAAGGTGACCCAGGATTTGTTAAGGCAAACTGATTCTGTTCTGGGAGCATGGATGGTTTTGACTACTGCTGTTTCTAAATTAAATAAGGAAGAAAATGTTTCAGGAAAGAGTTCTTCTGATAGTGAGAAGCTAATTAGCTCTTCGAATGGAACCGCATTGGAAGACAAGAAATCTGAGGAAATGAGAGTACTCTTTTCTACTGCGGAGAGTGCTATGGAGGCTTGGGCAATGCTTGCTACTTCACTGGGCCATTCAAGTTTTATCAAGTCTGAATTTGAGAAGATATGCTTTCTAGACAATTCATCCACAGATACACAGGTGATATTGTTATATCGTTGACACAAGCCATCTTCCTTCTGATAATCTTGTGATTCATTATTTGTGATGAAACACCACGAGGTTACATTTCATTTATCACTAAGTTGTTGGACAGTGCAGGTGGCAATTTGGCGTGACAATGCAAGGAAAAGATTAGTTGTTGCTTTCAGGGGCACAGAGCAAGTATGTTAGATTTTATACTTCTCTAAGTGCTGTTGGGTCATCTAGCTTTCTATTTAAATTGCTTATTTTTGTTATTTTCTTCAGGTAAGATGGAAGGATTTGCGAACTGATTTAATGGTAGTTCCTACAGGGTAATGTCAAATACCTACACATATCATGCCTTGTTCACACACATACCCAGAGAAATGCATGGATTTGTTTGGTTCTCTTTGGTAATCCTTTGTGGTCAGTTTGTTTGTGTGTGTAACTTATGTTGCATTTGCATTTTGTGAGAATAGTGCACTGCACTTAGTTGGTGGACATGGATCTGTGCATGTGATGAGTCTCGTTGCTTGCAGCAAAATTTCTTTTACTTTCAAAAGAAAGAGACATTGGGAATGGGAGACTGAGTGATAAATGACGAAGTGATTGCATAGTCATTACATGACTGAATGGTGCATACTTTTAATGTATTTCCTCCGTGCATAATCAAATTCAATTTGCTATGCGCATGTTATTGAAGCATTTTTTTTTTATTTTTAAATCTTGTAATGTGACTATATCATCCGTGAACCTCTAGAATTGATTTGCATGAACTATGTTTCTTTATCATTTCTCAATTTATTTATCATTATTATACATAAGTTCTATGCTAACCATCATTCTACTTCTGTAGGCTAAATCCTGAAAGGATTGGTGGAGATTTTAAACAAGAAGTTCAGGTATGCAAATGATATGTATATTTGGTAATTATTCGGAATACATCCAGTAATATGTGCAATTTCTCTCTTACTACTGTCAATGATTATGATGTACTTGATTGTGCTACAAATTTTTCAGGTTCATAGTGGTTTTTTAAGTGCTTATGATTCAGTCAGGATACGAATCATCTCTATCATTAAACTATTAATTAGCTACGTGTAAGTTGTGCTTTTAATCCTGTTTAACTATCTCATGCTTCTCTTTTAAAATCCTAAAGAATGTTCTAGGGCAACAACCAGTGTTATATCATGCTTAAGATATGAGTTCCTACACATTTTTAATAACAAATATAGGCTGACTAAACTTATTCCTTTGTTTTAGTCATTTAGTGTTGGTTTCACTAGGTCCTTTTGCTAATTAATATAGTCCATATGTGACCGGTGTGGATTTTTTTTCTAAAGTGAACTTTCTGGGATTCTTGCCATCGGGGATGCATTAGTGCACAAGCTCATGCATCTTTATAGGTGCATTTAACTGTATTTTCAAAGTCATATAGTTTTTGGCTTGTGCACAATTAAATTATACATGAATAGGTGATGCTTTTTAATATGCTTGTATGATTAAAAACTTAAACATGTAATCTCAAATACATTCTTGACATTTCGTACCTTGTACCTCTTAAATGAATCAATTTTCACTCTTCTTGTATTGAAATTTGGTTCAAATTTTTGCAATATTTTGTCTTGCATCTGTGAGATAACGTTTGCAGATCTATCATCTGGTAGTCACTAGCTGTTATTTTTTTCCCATTACATTCAAAGCAGAGTAAGGTTTAAAATAACTTTGCAAATTTCTATAGATTTGTTCTTTGAAATGTTAAATCATTGTTGACAGAGATAATGGAGCTGAGCCATCATTTAAATGGCACGTCTATGTAACTGGTCATAGTTTGGGTGGTGCATTGGCTACCCTGCTTGCTCTTGAACTTTCATCGAGTCAACTAGTAAAGTAAGTTCATCCTTCTTTTACTTACTAGTGCCTGGCAAGTCCATTGCATTTGCACGTGGGCACGTTTGGCAGATTATGCAATTACACATTGAATTCTACTTTTGTTTGTGTTTTAGGCGTGGTGCGATTTCTGTGACTATGTATAACTTTGGATCTCCTAGAGTTGGTAACAAAAAGTTTGCAGAAGTTTATAATAAGGTAACTGTAAATTTTTAATTGTAGCTAAAATTGTTTTCAATCACAAGAAATTTCTTTTATGGGTGGGTAGCAATTCTCCCTTTTCCTGTTGGCACAACTTAAAGTCAAATCATGATGGGGGTGCGCTTTTTCTCATAAAATTCATATGTGGGTATATTGCTTGCTTGCTTGTTCACGACACTAGCTCACATTTCTTAAAAGCTGCAACTGGTTCCTTCTTTCAAATTTTGTTTTTCTGGATTTCTTTGTTCAATTAGACATATTTACTACAAATTGGTCTTTGGTGGACGTCTTTCCTTTTGTTTTCTGCTTCTGTAAAAGGATATGATTTTTTTATATATAATATTTTCATATTCCTGTAATTTCATGACATATTGAAAAGGAAAATGTTATTTCTTATTTCACATCAATTTTTTGCCACTGTGCATGTGGGGAATGGGCTGAATTGATATAAGATGTTCTGGAGTCTCAAGAACTTGTAAAAAGTTAGTCCAAGATTACTGACGATTACTGACTCCATAACAGAGATGAATGGAGGAGACAGATCCATGTAGTGACTCTAATAGATTGGAATTGAGACTTAGTTGAGTTAATATTGATGGCAGCTATTCCATGAAGATGTTTTTGTTTTTGTTTAAAACTTCAGCAAAATTATAGGAAAACCGAGAAGAATGTTGGACTTCCAAGTATAGCTAGTTTCTATAAGATATCTTTACTATGCTGTGACTGTGAGCTCCCATGATACAGTGCATAGATCTCATGACAAGTACTGTAGGTTTTAACTTACAAATGGTCTGGGGCAAGTTTTATGAATCTCCCTTCAGTTCAAAGAAATTCCATGGATCTCCTCTCTAGAACCAAAAAAATCACAAGTAGAAAAATGTGCAAGTGGCTTCAACGTCCCCTTTGATGCATCTCATGACTTGGTTTAATTGTCGAGATACTTGTCCATAAGGTTATCATGTCATGTCTGACATTCAAGGGCGGTCTTTCAATTTTCTCAACTACAAGAGAGCTCTGTGAAATGTACCTTATGTTTACTTCTAGTATTTTTCTCATTCTTCTTTTTTTTTTTCAGTCACTATTCTTACTGTGTTTTTCTTGACTTGATATCTATAGCCTTAATTGATGAGGCTCGTCAATTTATATGTCTCCCTTATTTGTTTTTCTGGGACGCTCTTAAAAGAAAAACCTTCTCATCTCATTGATGAGAACTGGCCCTACTTCTCGGTTTCTTACTCTCTCAATATTAATAGTCTGCTTCAGTTTAAATTCAATGCACATACATGTTTAATTTTTTCACCCAATTGCTTCTCATTCATCTGCTAGGTTACATTGATGAGAACTGGCCCTGCTTCTTCTTGGTTTCTTACTCTCTCAATGTTATTAGTCTGCTTCAGTTTAAACTCAATGCACATACGTGTTTAATTTTTTCACCCAATTGCTTATCTGATTGAAATCCCTCCCCTTGCTTTTATATTTTCTGAATTTAAGCTGGGCAAAAATGATGCATTGCTGGCTGTGTCATTCATATCCTTTGGGTCTTATGGCCTGGGACATAATACTTGTTTGTTCATGATGCTTGGGAAAGTGTGAAACATATACATATGCGACATTGATACATGATGTGCGTGTAAGAAGAGTGTACTTATAAAGATATGTCCTTTTACTCCTGTTTTTGTCTTGGACAATAAAAAACCATGGTTAGTGTTTGAATTGGTCATGCTTACATTTGCAGAAAGTTAAAGATAGCTGGAGGGTTGTGAACCACAGAGACATTGTACCTACTGTTCCTCGCTTGATGGGTTATTGCCATGTAGCTCAACCTGTGTATCTAGCAACTGGAGAACTAGAAGATGCTTTGGTGGGTAATTTTTTTTTTTTTTTACACTTTCCCTGAAATCATATGGCAGTTGCTGCATGCTGTGAAATTAACCTCTGGTCTCTGGATATGCATTTTATATATGCTATAGTTTGTTATCTTCCATAATGGAATAGATGGCATCCTCTTTAAATTCAAGATTTGTCAGTTGAATTCCAATTCCTGTCATTGGACCTAATTCATCTCAGAACACCAAATTTGTCACAGATATACTAATTTGAGTTTTTCAGTGACCCAATTTCCCTTGCGTGCTTGAGAACTTTCTGCAGCTTTACCATTGCTGTTGCCCAACAGGCATTCCTTAGAAAACTGCGCATTGATTGCTTCAGGCATGCAAGGGAAGCTGAATTACTGCATTCCTTTGAAACCTACACTTTGATTGCTTCAGGCGGACATTTATTTTCTTTGGAGAATTTATGCATTACAAGAAAATGTTACATTCATATTTCTTTTTCTTTAGCTTCTTGTTATTGTTTTTGAAATGACCTTATCCATCTGTATTATCTGATCAGACTTTCATAATTTAGCTTAAGTGGAATTAGTGAATTTGCATGTTTGATGTATTTGATTAAAGTTGTAGTTTGTCCTTCAACTCTTATTGTATACTCCTTTGTAAGTTATTCTTCACAACTGATAAAAAAGGCCAGGACTCAAAACTCTCTAACTGACTCACAGGTAGAGTTCTTAATTTTTTTTAAAAAAAAAGAAAGAAGCAAATATATATGAAAGATGTCCATGTACAATACCAACTCTTCGACTGTGGTTGACATTACATATGGAAGGGATGTTACGAACACATGACAGTTTCCATTATTGATTATTTTTCTTTTAAGAATTAGCTTATGAGTACTGCTATATACAAGTTTAAAATGTGTTTTTCAGGTAAATTTGGAGCTTTTGAAAGATGGCTACCAAGGTGATTTCATTGGGGAGTCCACACCAGATGTTGTTGTCAGTGAATTTGTATGTTTCTTGTTCTTAATCTTGCTCCAGTTTTTGGCTCCACATCTTAATCATTTGTATGGTTGACCCAGATGCGAAGGTGTAGGAAACCGAAATCTATCTAACTCATATTAACAAAGAGAAACTGGTTGCTGTGAGAACCTACAAAAAATTATATATTAGTTGTAGTATTTTGGCTATTAATTCTACCTCTCTAATTAGTTTGTACATGCAGTTTAATCCAAATTAATGGTCCCTTGACTCCCTTCTATATGCAAGATAGTGGATCCCAAATTGATCTAGTGGTTCCTAAACTGACTATTCATTAGCAAAAAGGTTCCCAGGGCATGTTGAGAGGAAGAATATACGTTTTGAATATTGATGAAGGAGTTTTAGGATCTTGTTAGAACAGTGATAATAATAATAAGAGTTGTTTCTCAAACAACTTCCATGGAGGCAGCATTTGGTTTCTCATTTTTATAGTCGTCTGAAATACCAATATGGTTAGTGAGCATTGGCTGTGACTATTTTGAGCAGATGAAAGGTGAGAAGGAGCTCATTGAGAAAATACTGCAGACTGAAATAAATATATTCCGTTCAATTCGAGATGGAAGTGGGCTTATGCAGCATATGGAGGATTTCTATTACATCACACTGCTTGAGGTACATATCATTTTGTCAAATGATTATTTTCATCCCGTTGATTGGAGTAAATAATATATTTGATTTCCTTGATGGTTCCATGTGGTAAATGTGGCCAATTAATTCTCTCTCCTTATTAAAAGTTGCACGTATCTGTGCCCCTAAAAGCTTTTACACAATCAATAGCTGTAATCCTCCTCCAAATATTCAGTATAACATTGTTGGAGTGATTCACTCTCTAGTCTTTTGTCCATTTATTAAACTGCTAGTGTTAAGTATTCCCACAGGCTTTACATAATCACCAGTCTCCATGCTTGCTCAGATATTCATCTGTTTATGTTTTACTTTTCCAGAACGTGAGATCAAACTACCAGCCTCTTGAAAGGGTAGAAAGCAGTGGAAGAGATAGCATCCCAACCAGCGAAGATGGCAGTAACATCTGAACGCTAGCAGCCAAAGTATATTCATGTACGTTCCTTCCTTTATTCAGTGCCGAAATAATTCTTCGGCAGATATCGGTCATTGTGTCTGTATGCATCATTTATCAGTCTGCTAGTCTTATAGGAAACCCATCAAAAGAATACATGGACAGACTTAATCCGGGGGTGGGGTAGGGAATAATGTACCTGTACAGCAAAGATTAATTTCAAATTCAAATCACATTTTCATGACAACATATCTGATTAGATGTTGTGCATCTAAATATCAAAATACTATTCAGCTGCAACTTCTTTTTTCCTGGTTTACCTCCAAATTCTTTGATCGTCTTTTCATCAACGCTAATCCTCAGCTGGAGGTCCTAAACAAAATGAAGTCCATTGTCCAATTGAAGAGGATGGTTGGTAGTGTTTTAGAGCCTGTTTCAAAAATATTTTTTGAAAAAATTTAAAAATTTTTTTTTTTACTTGGAATTAATATATTTTTAATGTTTTTCAAATTATTTTGATGTGGCAATGTGAAAAATAATTTTAAAAAAATAAAAAAATATTTTTGCCAGAAAGTGATTACTACTATATTTTTAAACACTTACTAATGCAAAGTTTGGTCGGTCTTTGCTTGGGTTGACTTAATAAAATTACACAATCTTTCAATATTCGACTATATGTTTTTACTAGCAAAGCTAGCTATGCTTTTCTAGCCTGTTTCAAAAGTGCTGAATTGGGTTTGCTAAGAGAGAAGCTGGATGCCTTCCTACTGCTCATGATCTTCAAGCTTTGCCGCAGAATATCGACCTCCCTTGCCCTGCTGTATTCTTCATTCTCCACAAAAACTAATCGTGCTTTCAGCTCCTTAATACACCCCTCCTTGGCCTTCACTTCCATCTTTAGCTCCTCAATCATCTCTTCCTCTGCTCTCCGGTACAATCCATCTTCTGCAAAACAGAGTTGCAGCCATAAATCAGTGTGTCATTCATTGATTATATTCTCTGTACTGTCGTAGTTTCTTAATTAGTATATACTAGCATGATCAACTGACCAAAGAAGAGGTACAACCCCCTGTCGTGGTGGTCTGTAATCTTGGATTTCGTTTCCACATGTTTATGGATAGCAAAAGAAAATGTTCGTCTCCTTTTTTCGAAAAAGGAAGTCCCACAAGTTTTATCACAGTGACGTGCTAAAACAGTAACGACTTTATAAGTGAAAAGATGCCAGCCACTTGTCACCACATATAAACAGTAATACTTTATCATCAAGAGAATCAAAAACATAAATTTGGGCCCATTGCTGGAAAACTCCAATCAACTTTTTAGGATGTTTGACAAAAGGAACTGGTGGAGCATGCCAGTTCTAGCAGCGTATGATGTGCGCTAACTCTCAGGTTTCTGCTACATTGAACGATAAAACTAGAATATTTGAAAGAAATTGCATAAAAGCACAAATAATTAGTATGTGGACATGCACTAGATGTAGAGTGAGCTTAGGAAGAGGATATAGTTCACCCCCTCAAGAATCACTCTTAAGACAACATGGCATGAAATAAAGGGAATCTAGTGGGTTTGTCAATGTCTGTGAATCTCCGAGATTTGCACAGTGCATGCAATCGTGCAAAGGCTGTCTAAAATGCCGGCATCGACATAAATTTAATTTAAATAAAGTAGAAAAACCCATCGTTAAATTTAAATCTTTTAGTCTAATGGCGGTAATTGACATAAATTCTTAAATCACTGGATTCAAATGAAACTGTAAAATTGATCGTTAAATCAAAATCTAGCAGTGTTAATAGACATCGAAAAACACCGACACCGACGCAATAATATATGTGCATGAGCAAGCGTGCGTGTGTGTGAGTGTGCGTGCGTGCGAGTCCGGAAGAGGAGAGAGATGCACCACGGTGAGTCCTCTGAATGAGATCATCAAGCTCGGCCTTGATGGCAAGGTAAAGCTTCTTCCACTTATCCACGGCCTCGTCGCGCCACACTCTCTCCTCCCTCATTTGCTCCACCAGGAAGCTAGGAGTCCCCAAGAATTCTCCATTTTTCTCACTTTTCTCTCCTTCTGACCTATCCTCCATTACCCTGATCCTCTCATCTTTCTCTTCCACTGCCTTTCTCAATCTCTTTAGTTCCTCTTTGAGCTTCTTCCTCTCTTGCTTCCACTCTGCCTCTTTAAATGCGAAAACCATCATGTCTATCTCATAAGCTCTCGTCTCTTTCTCTCTCTCGTACATCATAGCTTCCATTTCCTCTTGGAAAAGCCTTACCTTCTCTGTCAGCCCTCTTAGGCCTTTCTCACACTGGTCGCTCTTTTTCTTGCCGACAAAACAATCCATGGCGTGTTTTCTTTGCCTAATTTGTTGCTCGGGACTCCAAGTGGCAGTTCTTTTTTATGTTATATCATCTTGTCTGATAAAGAAAGAGATAAAGATATGGTGGGGGTTGAGATAGAAGGAAGGTGTGTGAATGAAATAAATTCCCTTACAGTACCAGAGCTCCTCCATCAGTGAATTGAACCTGCCAAAGCCATCAAATTCCACTCTGTGTCAGTATTTAGCTAGGCCAGCTCTCTTTGAATTATGTGGTTGATAGTGCTAGAAAAAGCCCGTGAAAGAGGGCTGCCTATATGTCTGATGTCCAATTTATATAAAATTAGATACGACAAGACACTCGAGAAAAATATGCAAATGTAACGGAGATACGCTGCCGCTGGCTAGCTATTCACATGTATTATTTTCATAGATTTCAGAATCCAATTTCCAACATTCATTGCAATGGAAATGAATAATTCATGAAATTTCTTTTCTTTTCTTTTTTTCCGGTGCTGTTTAATTTTAACTTCTGCAGGCACCCAGTTCTACGAATGTAGAAATATCCTCTCTTTTTTTATGTTTAATGGAGTATTTTTGGATTAGTTTTAACTTTATTTGAGATTATATATATTTGGTATTGTTAAGTAATATGTTTTTTTTTAAAAATTACTTAAAAATATATTAAAATATTTTTTTTAATAGTTTTTATTTTCAAGAGAAATACATTAAGATCTTAAAAAACATTAAACACACATTAACTTAATATTTTTTTAATTAAAATATATTTTTAAAAAATATTAAAAAGTAAAGGCTACTAAAATATTAAAATCAATACATTAAAACCTTAAAATAAATACTGAAAACAACGACAATTAAAATACAGATCATGTCTCTTTTAACTTTTTCGCAACCCATATTTTTTTTTGATATTGTGGTAATTTTTTTTTTGTTGTGAATTGAAAAAAATTATTTTATAAAAAATATTTTTGATTAAAGTTGGTTTGATATTTATATATATTTAGTTAAAACTGTGGTTAAAATTGAGGTTAAATAAAAAATAGTTTAATATGTTTGGTTAAACATGCTTTTCAAATTGAGGTTATAAAATAACTAATATATATATATATATTGATAGTTTTTAATTTAAATATTATAGATTTAACTACCATTGTTATATCATTAAATAAATAATATTTTATATCAAATATTTTTTATTGTTCCATTAACTTATCTACAATTTCATCACGTATGAAATTTATCCAATAAGAACTATAATTTTTATGGTTTCTTGAGCATATAACAAAATTAAGTAAAATATTATTAGAAATAAAATTAGAATTGTGATCAAATTTTATAAATGATACGTCATCATGGGATCTTCTTTTAATTTATATAGTGTCATTGAATAAAACTAAATATTAATTTTTTAAATAAAATATCATTTAAAAAAATAATTTTTTTTACTAGACCGGACAGTCAAATGAACAGTAGTGTTAGTGTTCATATGTTAATTGTGTCAAGTGAATTAATTCACTCCAAAGTGTTAAGTGAACAGTGGTGGAAAGCAGGTAATGACAGCCATGAAAAGCAGCAATTTTTTACTTTTACAAAACCAGTGGTGTAAACTCAATTTTTAGTGGGACTTATCTTTAAGATTCTGTTTGTTTACGTGGTTGCGTCTATGTTTAGTTGTGTTAACAATTACAATGTGTTTGGTTAACAACGGGCCACACTTTTTGATGCATGTATACCACATAAATATGCGTTCCAAACACAGGAATGCAGAATCAATTTTGCCATGGTTGCTGATTAGAAAACGTGGAAAGTAGAGAATGAAAAAAAAAAAAGAAGAAGCTTTTGAATGGAGAAATTCCAAATTAGTTGATGTCATTGCTTTCTTATGATATTTTTATATTAAATAAGTATGGTAATGGCAATATCATATTACTATTTTAGAAAAAAATTATGATAGTCTTGGAAAAGAGATATATTTCTTGTATAAAATTTATTTAAAAAATTAATTTATTTTGTGTATTATTTATAAAAAAATATTTTTTAATTTTTAATTCATTTCCAAGAAAATACATAGAGAATAAACAAATAATTCTTAAAATAAAAAGGTATTAATAATTAATTAGTTTTATTATATATAAAAAAAATTAATCGATTTTGGTGGACCTAACACTTTGATTTATGTTTTGAAATTAGGTAGTAATTATGAATAGGTTTTTGTGATATTTAGAGTTGTGTGCTTTTTTAATTAATTATTTTTATAATTTTTTATGTTTTTAATGGAACAATAAAAAACTACCGAATGTGTTGGTGCGCGTCAACCACCACATTATATCTATGAATTTGTTGCAAGTCATGAAAACTGTAATTCTTGTCGGATAAAATTTATACATGATAGAATTGCAAATAGCTTAATGGAATAATAAAAAATACTTTATATAAAGTATTATTTATTTCATGATATAATATGAGTAATTAATTCTACAATATTTAAATTTAAAACCATCAATATTAATATATATTTTTTAAAATTATTTTATAACCTCAATTTCAAAAGCATTCTTAACCAAACGCATTAAACTATTTTTTCTTCAATCTCAATTTCAACCACAGTTTTAACCAAACACTTATTTTTTCAAACCAACCTTAACTAAAAAAACTTTTTATAAAATAATTTTTTTCAAACCACAACCACAACAACTACCAATCACAATACCAAATAGAATCTAAATGTACGTTTCAATTTTTCACCAAATAATTATAAATTATGATGGAACAAAACACAATTCCAACTATATTGCCGTACATCCACTCAGTATCATTATGAGGAGTTTTTCAATGATAAGAATCGAATCCCTGACAATATACTGAGAGTCAAAAGCGTAGTGGTTTTCGTTTGCTGAATTAATTAATTAGTTACTTTGAGGTTAAAAATTAATTAGCCTTTTCGGATCTTTCACAAAATCATATATATAATTAATTTCCTTCGCAGATTTAATTTCCAGCGAGAAAAGCTATAGGTTCATCAAAGACACGATCAAATTGAGAGATTAAAATAAATATGGGCAGAATTAAGTAACCTTCGCACAGAGTCATTAGAGATTCAATTGAACATTTATTCTTAATTATAAGCATATATATTGATATCCTCAGCACAAGCTTGCGACTTTACAAATAACTAGTAATTTTTTTTTTACCATGTGTGCGGCTATTGAAGTTACTGGTAAATATTATATTTGAAATCCTCTAAATCGAAATTAATTAAATAATAATAATAATAATAATATCTCGTAATTGAAATTCTTTAAATTGAATTTGATTTATAGATTTTAATAAAATCTCATGTTTAAAACCCTTTTGAATGTTAAAAAATTGAATTTCAAATAGAATTTAATATTTAAAAATACTATAAAAGTAAATAGATCAATCCCTCTAATTTACAATTCTAAATTAAAGGAATTTAATATTAAAAATATTTTTTAAAAAATATCTATTTACCTATTTTTTTTAGAAACATTGGGAGAAATAGAAAGAAAGCAATAAGAGTAATTTATGCCTTCCTCAAGATAATCTTATATATATATATATATATAGAAGACAAAAAGAAAGTCTATTTGATATTAGGGAATTGGAAAACAAAAATAGGTTCATGTGAAAAATATAAAATCCGGAAAGTTGCATGAAAAGGTTTTTCTACTGGAAAAGAAAAGGACCTAAGAGAAGATTCTCTTAGGCCTCCCGCACCCGCCGCCGCCTCGACCAGGGGGCAAAGTGAGGAAAGACATCGGGAGGGAGAGCAACGTCTCATTCTTTTCATGAGAACTCCACTTCCAGATCAGAAAAGCATTCGGAACGGGCTCCGCGTTCGAGTTCTGAGCAACCCATTATAATTAATATATTGAAATTATATGAAATTTTATAATTTATTTTAATTTAATTTATACTAAATTGTTGCTTTAACAAATTAACTTATATTAATAAATATTTAAAAAGTCAAAGCATTATTTCTTTTAAAAAACATTTAAAAGTCAAATAAGTTTTGATTGGATTAATCAAGTGAAACTAAGCCAATTTCAAGTTGATTTTTTTTACACCCAACTTAGATTATAGAGCAAGCAACCGAGTTCTATATCCATCCGAACAAATCGAGTTTAATGACAATGCACTAATGATAATACCAGTTAGTAGGGGTAATTATTTTCGGTTTGGTTGAGTTTTTACCTAAAAATTAACCAAACTAAATTTAAAAAAAATGAAACCGGTTCAAACCAATCGGTTTCGATTCGGTTTGGTTATTTTAGAACAAAAACAAAAACCCAATTGATTGGTTTTAGTTTCAATTCGGTTCGATTATTTTATATTAAAAACAAAAAACTATATTGTTTTTTGAGGTTTTTTTGTAATTTCTAATGGGTTTGATTTCGATTTAGCTTGATTTTTTTTGTTCGGTTTTTTATTAATTTCGGTTCAGTTCGGTTTTTTGGTTTCAGGCTTATGAAATCAAAACCGAACCAAACCGGTTAGTTTTTTAAATATTCTTATCAGATTAATCGATTTTTTTCATGATTTAATTTTTTTAATTTAATTTATTTTTCAGTTTTTTCCTGCAATAATATACTAATATTTCAACGAAGACTTTCTGCATTCAATTTCTATATATCATTCGTTCGTATCTTATTCAGTCTTCTCCCCAAACAAACAATTTTTCCTTCCAAGAAAAAAAATTAAATCGCTGTCACCGTGTCGTAATTTGTGACCTTGTAGCTAAGTATAGTATACACTATACAGTACGCGTGCTCTTGCAGGCCTGCTTTTACACCGAGAGAGCATGATTACAGAGTTTACGATTGAACACATCTCTCTTTCCATCACATAAATGTTCTTCACTGGCAATCTATTGCGGTAAAGAGTGATAATTTTGGTGCCAAATTAGCTAGGTAGCTAGCTAGGGCATCTTTGTCATAATTGTATGTGTACAAAATACACTTATGGTGACACATCTTCGGATTCCCTGCCTGAAAGAGACTTGCTGCAGCAGCACAATGCTTGGAGCTTGACATCTACCAAAGAAATGAAGAAGGGAAAGCATGATTGTAAGCGAGTAGGGACCATTTTCATTAACTTTGGCACTTAAATGATGTTTGACTTTCTGGTACAGTTGTATTTTTAAAATACTTTTAATTTAAATTATTTTTTTTATGTGCTGTTTTTTTTAAATAAAAATATTATTTTAATGTATTTTTAAATAAAAAATAATTTAAAAAATAATTTCAGCCATGACTTGTAATTTTATTTGTTTTTGAATGCAGAGACTACTTTGGCAATGACCTAATGGGCTGTACCAAAAACTACGCATTGAATTATCGATCATGGTATAAATGTGTGGGCTCGGGGGCGGGGCGGGGCGAGAGAGAGAGAGCTGAAACCCTTGAGAAATGGAAAGGAAAAGGAACTCGGCCTCAAGGGGGGGTCAATGCCACACAGTCAACAGAGTTTACTGGCCACTAGTTAGATGGTGTATGATTTATCGGTCAATTTTTTATTTTTATAAAAAGTATTAAAAAAATATAAGATTTAGTGCCGAGTCTTATAAAAAATATTAAAAAAATATAAAAAGCATTAATATTGATAATAATTGTTTTCAAATAATAATTTTTATAACACAAATAATATTATTATTAATTATAATAATTATTATTATAAAATAAATAATAATATTTTAAATATTAATACTATTAATTATAATAAAAATAATAATATTTATAACACAAATAATATTATTTTTAATATTAATAGTACAAATAATAATCTTTTTTATATAAATACTTTTAATTATAATAAAAATAACAATATTTTTAATACAAATAATAATATTTAGAAACCTTGAGTCCTAATACAGGACCCATTACCCTTGGGTTCTGACGCGAAAC
>Ga0325405_1001720_pt1 | contig 22395 bp, 15 predicted proteins | sample PopdelMetagenome_21_FD_205663 | JGI IMG/M metagenome (GOLD analysis project Ga0325405, IMG submission 205663) | Populus deltoides microbial communities from Bellville, Georgia, United States - Xylem-Control-R2 | ecosystem: Host-associated > Plants > Phyllosphere > Stem > Wood/Secondary xylem...
GGCCTTTAGACTCCCAACTTATAGGACACGCCTGTCTGAGAAATCCATGAGCTCCCCTTTATGAACTTATTCACGGTAAAAGGGCTAGCCTCCTTCCAACTTTTAAACACGTGAAAGCCAGGCCATTTTGCCCTGTGCTCTGTAGATGCACCACAGCCTATGTTGTTATACTCTGCATAAAACAATGTATTAAGATGAACACTGCCGTCCCATGGCAACCACCCTGCTGGATCAATAAAGCCATCAATGTCCGTCTCAAAAATCACTGTCCTGGAATACTTTCTCCATGGCCTGCCTAGGAAAGTAGGGATGTTTTTGACGCCAATAAAATCCGGGGCCGGCCTAATACGCGATCCTTGAATAGAAATCCCTGTGTTTTCATCAGGGCCTTTTCTTCCCTGGGCAACTATCACGTTCTTTTGGTTGTCATTTGGTTTTCTTACGAAGATGTCGCAATTTTGCAAAACCACCGCAGCATTGCCAAATATGAAATCGATAGTGCCATATATATGGCAGTCGCGATAAAATTGCCTTTTGGATCGTACATAGAGCGTGTTTTGGTAACCCTTGAAGCTACAACGATAAACAACCGACTGCTCTGAACTCACCATTAGTGCCACTGCTTGGCGTCCGTCGGGGCCTGCTGTGTTTTCAAATGTCATGTCTCTAGCCCAAAACCCATCTGCGTGTACACCTGCACAAAATAGGAGATCCATTAGTAATTAAAATCTTAAAATTTGATATCTATATTATTGTTGAAACAGGGCTCGATCTCAACTCTCAGCGCTTGAAAAGACAAAAAACAACAACAAATTGCACAATCTGAAATATATGCTGCACTTTCAATGATCTTACCGAATGTAGCTGTCTCGTGCGTGGCATATCCCTCGCGTTTAGCATTTCTGTTGCCTGTGACAATGGTTCTATCAATGCCATCGCCCACAAACATCAATTTTTCCATGTTTTTCTTAATTACCACTTTCTCATTGTACACCCCTGCTTTAACGTAGACTATCACCCTTTGGTTTCTCCGGTTACCACCCGTTTTGTCAAGTGCAGCAAGGGCATCATTGATTGTTTTGTGTGTACCAGAGCCATCCTGTGCCACCACGTAGTCCGCCTTCGAATTTGCTGGATTCCATGATGTCAGAAGTTTCCCGTTAGGTTTTCCTGAAATGCAAAATCAGAAAATAAATTTAATCCCCAGCAAAGGCCATATACAAGTGAAGTAGCCATATTAAGAATTTAAGATATACTTACTCCTTTTCAGCCCTTTACCTGACTTCACATTGAAAGCTAGAGCTTCACTAGCTTGATCAGTTTGGGTTCGGAAGTTTTCTGTTTTCTCCAATTCTTGATGGCAAAAGGTGGTGGTGGCTGCTATGGCCAGGAGGAGGAAAATGGTGGCAGTACTAGCACTTGACATTTCTGTTTAATTTGAAGATCGATCTATATATGTGATACATATATATATATATACACACACACACACACACACAGCTAGGGGAAGAAGCAAACATGTTGCTTTTTTTTATCGTAACATTTTAATATTAATTATGATATTTATTTAGATTAATTAAAGATAATAAAAGCAGAAGAGAGGTAAAGAGGTTCCTAAAAGTTTTGCTAAACTAAATGAATTAATTAAGATCTTAAACAAACGGAAGAGCTAAATTGAAAGATACAGACATCCAGATGTTAACAAGCGATGAATTTCCTGATAAATCTTGAAGTTATTGCTCTCTCTCATGAACTATGACTTTTAGTGTAAAAAATCAAGAAACTCTTCACAGATTTTTCTTAGAAAGCCTAACTCATCATAATGAGTTCTCAAGGAAACAACTCAGTGATTTTGTTTTTGATAGGCAAATACATTAAAGCATGAAGAAGGAAAAACTAACAACCCAAAAGGGTCAGAGAAAAGCTGATACAACATAAACAAAATTGTCATGCAAGGGCACAAACATAACCCCACAGCAGAAATTAGCAACAAGTAGAGATCTATCCCTTGCCAAAGCCTTCCACAGCAGAAATTAGCAACAACCACAGATGATTTTCTTTCTCCATAGACTTTATATCCCTCTGAATTTCAATGCATCTTGTCCCCACATAACAGAGTCCTGAGGCATGGAAATCTCCATGAAGATTTAGTCAGTATCAAACAAAACACACTCAATCAACGCCAGCAGGTCCAGGCTTTCCAATACAAGATCCATTCACATTCCATTTAAGGCCATGAAAAGCAGGTGGAGACCACGTAACAAGAGGTCTAACACCCTTAAGATTTGTCCATCTAACCAATCCATCAGTAGATAAAAGCAAATCCAGGGCACAATAAGGAAAGTCAGGAGAGAGCTTTTAACCACACATAGAGTCTGGTTAAAATAAGAAGAAATAAAGAACCAAAATCTTGCTCTTTTAGATTAAAAATCAATTCATTTCGGGAAAGCCATAATGACCCGACAGTAGCAAAAAATAACATGAACCATACCTTCTTCTGAAATTTCCCTTCAACGAGGACTTCCCATTGTTGTAGGAAGTCAGATCAGCAATTTGGACAACACTAGGATAAACCCCACCATTCAATGAATTTAGCCCAAATTCTCCAGTGACTATGACAATGTATAAGGAGATGTTCCACAGACTCTTCTGACAGAAGACGAACTGGACAAACTGCATCCGCAACACCACCAATGCCCCTTCTAGCTAAAACCCCTTCGGCGTTGATTCTGTTGAGAATTTCTAACCAGAGACTACCTCTAGCCTTGACCTTGTCCATGGGTAGATTAAAAGTCATTTTCAATTTATGAATACTAGAGACCTTATCTTTCCATAATCCTGTATCAGAACTCCTATATATTAAACAACAAAGCTTTATTTTTATCCAAAATGGAACATATCCCAAGACCACCCTGACATTTTGAAAGTACCACCGAAGCCCATTTGACACTACACATTTCTCTACCCTCCTCCTTCCCAGACCACAAAAAGAATCGAATCTGTCTTTCAATTTTAGCTAAAATCTTCAAAGGAATAGGGAATAAAGACAGATAATTTATGAGCAGGTTGTTTAAAACATATTTAATGAGACACACCCTCCCACCAATTCCTTTCCAAGCATAAGGCCTTGAGATGATTCTACTGATTACAGGCTTTCACATAGAATATTGAAAAGGAAAGGTGATAGAGAATCACCCTGTCTCAAACCTTTTCCCATCTTGAATTCCTCAGAAGGAGAGCCATTCACTAGTATTGAGAGCTCACCTGTTGAGACATATGGGTTAATCCAGCCCCTTCATCTAGAACCAAAACCCATACAAGCCATAAATTCATCCAGGTACTCCCAAATTACAGTAAGCCTTATGAAAGTCGGTTTTGAAGAGGTAGCTCTTTAACCTATTTTTATTTATTTAAATAACTTATAACTTCATTAGCAATGAGCGCACTATCCAGTATCTGTCCTCCCCTGATAAAAGCATTCTAATTTGACCTAGCAACTTTAGGAATAAGAGTGATGAAGGAGTTGTTTATGCCTTTTGGTAACAGGCCTGATGTGTAGAAATCAGCACCATGCTGTAAATGTCATTACCGATTGTATCCCACGCTTTCTTAATAAAAAAAAGAAATTGATTCCATCAGGTGCAGGTGCTTTATCGCCATCACATTCCCTGATATTAACTTCCTCAAAAGAGAAGGGGATCTCAAGAGCAGCAACATATTGTGGTGACAGCTTCTTGAACAAGAGATTTGAGCATGATGGTCTGATCCTTTTTTCATGAGAACAAAGACTTTTGTAGAGCATTGCCACTTCCTCCTTCATCTCCAATGGCTTTGAGACAGTTCTTCCATTAATAGATAAAGAGAGAATAACATTCTTCTCCCTTCTCATAGCTGCAGATGAATGAAAAGATTTTGTGTTTCTATCCCCAAGTTTGCACCATTGAACTCTACAGGAGACGAGTTGACACAAAAATTAGAATGATTCGTCACACAGCATACCAAGACCTACATTCCCGTCCCCAACCAGCATTAACAATTTTCTCATCCACAATTTCTAATTTAGGTGCGTTTGTTTCCTTGTAAAAAAGAAAATTTTCTTTCCAAACTTCTTTTCCTTTTATTTTATTTCAGGCAGAAAGTATTTTTTAGAATTTATAAAAAATTTAAAAATATCATATTATTTGTCGGTTATGTCAAATTTAATCCTTAAATTTTTGATCGCTATATATTTTGTTTGAATTTTTTTTTCAATTTCATCCCTTAAAATTTGATTTAATTTGATTTTTATATTAACTTTAGTTCTTGTTTCTATGATTGTTATTTACTTTTCTCTTATCATTTTTTTAATTGAAATTTTTTATTTGTCAAATTTGGTTCTCATTTTTTTGATTATTACTTATTTTATTTAAAATAATTTATGAAATTTTAATTATTATTATTTTAAATTCATCATCTTTTAATTTTTTTATCTGTTAAATTTGATCTTTATTATTTTAATTATTATTTATTTTATTTGAGATAATTTATGAAATTATATTTTTTTTCAATTCTATTCTCATTCAATTTTTTGATTTGTAAGATTTGTTCCTTATTATTTTAATAAACTTGAAAATAAAAATAAAATATTAATAAATTATTTTCCAGCTCATTTTTCATAACATGACCAAACACTAAAAAATATTTTTCAACTTATTTTTCATGACACTACTAAATATTAAAAAATAATTTATTTTTTTGAAATTTACTTTTCAAAAATGTCTCCAGAACACAAATAAAGTCGATATTATTCTTTCTAATTACATTTCTCAAAACTCTCCTCTTATAACTTCCACCCAGACAACATACATTCCAAGCTAGCATACTACCCATGAGAAAGAGAATAAAACACCCACACTGAGTTTTTGAAAATATAAATTAACTCGTGTTTTTAAAAGGTTTAATTTTATTTTTTATTAAAATTTAATTTTTTATATGTTTTTAATTGTTTTGATACGTTGATATCAAAAATAATTTTAAAAAAATAAAAAAAATTATTTTAATATATTTCAGAATGAAAAATAATCTAAAAAATAATCACAACTATACTTCTAAACAGGCCCTCGATAGCGCTTAGTGTTCACTAACACTTCTTCTCCCATTCCACCCTTGGGATTTCCATTGAAAAGATCTTGAATTCAATTATTGGAAGAAGATAGAATAATATTTAAGAATTATCCTCATTATATTGTGTATTTATGTTAGTCCAAATTAAGTTCATTGGATCTCACCGCTGGAGGGGAAAAAAAAAAACCTCTTGATAAAAGCAAGTTTAATAATCTATTAACTTTTTCAGACGCATCAAGATATTTAATTTCTCTTACTGTTGCATTTTTATGGGTCTCCATATTAATAAATTATTGTTTAAACAAATTCTTGATATAATCTCTTCTCAAATTAAACTTTTATTCCTTGCGGTGATATGCAGTAAAATAAATTATTAAGGTAGCGTTTGGTTAATATTTTAAAATAAAAGAGATAAATATAATTAATAAAGACAGAGAAGATAAGATAAAAAAAATTGAAAAAAAAAATTATTTTACTTTTAATATGTGTTATTATCAAAATTATTTTTAAAAACAATTATATATATATATATATATATATATATATATTACTTTAATTTATATTGAATGTTAAAATTAATAATATTACAATAACCCTAGTTATAAAACTAGGACTGAATTAATGGGTTGACCCGCAACTTCGACTAGTCCAAGTTTAAGAAAATATAGTGAAATTATTGACTTAACCCGACCTAGTCAAAAACCCAAGATAATCCAGGATAAAATATGGGTAAAAAATTCATAGACTTTTGAAAAAAAAATATTAGTCAAAAACAAGGTTACTTTAATTATTATTTTTTTTGGGTTTGTTAGGTTAACTCTCTTGACCCATGATTTAAACTTTGTCTCGAGTTTTAAAACTATGATAATAATTATTTTTATTTATATATTGACTCAGATTAACTCGTGTTGAGCCTCGTGACACATGACCTAGACCTTGTCCTTATTGACACTGTAGTCATGTTTTAAAACTATGATAATAATAATTTTTATTTTTATATTGATCCGGATTAATCCAGGTTGATCTTTTAATTCATAATCTAAGTCTTGTCCAGGTTGACTTTCAAATTAAGTTTTTAAATTATAATAATAATTTATTTTATTTTATGTTAATCATTTTAACATATAATTAATCAATCCCTTATCTTAAGTTAAATTTTAAAATTATAATAATTTTTATTTTTATTTTTATTTTTATTTTGATCGGGATGAACAATGTTTTCAACTTGTCTTTTAGTTCTGTTTATTAATCATCGAGCCCCCGTAATGAAGACAAGGTGCTAGAATTGTGGAGTGATCCAACTAGCTGCGAGACAGGTTGCCTCTTTGTGCACAAACCATCTCTGAACCTTCGGATTCCTTCGGTTAATTTTGACCTTACCCTCAGGGCCTCATGCAAAATAGGATGAACCCCAGTAATGAAGTGGACCCATTGGCCAATAGGGTGAAACCACATGATTATCGTACATGACACGTGTGCCTCATGGAGAAAATCACAGAGCTATCGCAGTTGCATTTGCATTACTATATATAGTCATTGGAAAATAACATATAATAATAAAAAGTTTCCTTTTCTCCTTTCGTTCTGACATGTACGTACTTCACTAGTATTCTTTTGCACCAGTCTTTGAATACATGAAACTCTAATCTGATGGACAAAAATGAACTTGTTTCTTGTGCAATTATACCTTTGGTGCTGGAGGAAGCTCTTAATTCAGTATGAAATTCTAACTTGTAAAAGTGGTCAAGGAAATAATTCGCAACGAATTAAAGGGTTTGCTGAGAGAATTTGTTGGTCAAAAAAGGGTTAAGCCTAGCAATTCAATATAAATTTGATGACTAACTAATTGATGTATGATCATCCATGGTTTAGTTCTGTGGCGCTGCCGAGTTTTGAATGACGATGCTGTTCCTGTCTATGGATAAGGATGATGATCAGGAAGTCAAATTCCATTCATAATGTTTAGGTCGTTGACACTGTTTTTTCATCATGGAGTTTGTGATGTTCCCACGTACGTAATCATGCATGCAATGCACACGTACGCACGATATTCCCCCCTTGAAACGACAATCGTAGCTCATCAAGAGAGTTCTGCTTGTATTTGTATCCCTGGCTGCATCGTCTAGTCGTTATGGAGAGAAAAGCATGTAATTTTTAAAAGAAGACGCAAGAATATATATATAATTGCAAGGAAAGTGACTCTCGTGTTCGCACAAAGAGCGAAGCTCACAGTCCTTGATTTTTTTAATAAAATGATTTAGTTAAGCATATTATTGAAATATATATTTAAACATCCCCATTTCCCTCTGTGTGTGTGTATGCAGACAAAAAGGATGATGATGAAACTCACACCACATTTATTCCCTTTTGAGCCAAGGATGATCACTACAAATCATTGAGAAATCAGCTTAATTATTAATTTTGACAGAAGATTTCAAACCAGAATAATATATTTGCAAATTGCACATAAACAATTAATTTCTTATTTTAATAACGTGAACAACCGCCAAAATTATTGAGCATCGGATGATAGTTATTATATCTCCACCTTCAAGACTTTCGTTATCGAAAGAGTCCTCTTTCACGTTAAAAAAAGAAGAGGAAGATGATAAATATATCTTTTCAAAGCATAGTTTTGAAACTAGGGCTGGTTTGACGGGTTCATCCAGGACTTGACCGATCTGAAACTGAAACTGGAGCGGCTTAAAGAAAAAATTAGGGAAAAAAAAACCCGGTTGATTTGGCGATCCGGTTGACCTGGTTGCAAACCTGTTGACTTTTATTTTTTTTGTTTTACTAAAACGATGTCGTTTTAATTTAAAAAAAAAACTGACCCGGTCAAGACTCGGAACCCGGGTCTTGGACTAGGTCGGGTCTTAAAACTATGTTTCAAAGTGTTATAACAAGAAAATAAAAATGAAGGATAATAATTACATAATATAGAATTAATATACTAAAATAACTTCTTCCAAAAAAAAATATATACTAAAATAATTGGGTGTTTTCGTTGTGGATCCATTGTTCACTTATATTTTTAATCCTGAAAATTAAAATAAAAAACATTTCCATTCTCTCTTACCAATCATTTAATTAATTAAGTTGCCTGGGGGGAAGGAATTAGAAAAATTCATGTTAGTCCTAGTAAAAAACGCATAACTAGTTTTTAATTAAATGATCATAAATTTATTATTAATATACTTAATGTATCATAATCTCGTTTTATTATTACATAAATTTAAAAGCTTTATAATTACACTGTGGGCTTTCAAGAAACCATAAAAAGATCCTTTTTATTTTTCTTCAATTGCAACATAATTACAATAATTAAATGCTGAGAGTAGTGTACGTTGCAACTTGCAACTTCGGCCCCCTAACCCATGGTTTAAAGCAGCTAGCACAACTATTCTAACAAGCCACCGTTTTGATTTGTTTACCCAAATTAATGCATATAATAGTTAATTAATCTTGAAATGGATGGGCAGAATCGTTGACTAGTAATGGACAGTATGAGCCATCTCAAATGGTAACTGCATCTCCGGCCTATCTCCTTATCTCCATCCGCGTAGGGAGAACACCGAATTCACGAGCTGGTGTTCTTCTCTTTTCTACTCTCTCTGTGTGAAATTAATCACTGGATCTCATAATGAGCTCATGAAAACCCAAATATATTAATTCGAAAGAAATGTATGAATTTGATGTGTTGGGGACCAAACATCTGATCACTCCATAAAAGAATACGTGGAGGACGAGATACCAACCAAGACCAGCCAAGTTCATTTCCTTAGCCGTCCTTGTGCATGGATATCTCTTTCTTTATTTATTCTTCAAAATTATTACCAAACAGTAGCGGAGGATCTACACTGGTTTATACTTTACTTCGTTTGAATAATGAGTACTGCATGCAAAAGAAATTTTCAATAACGCGTTTTTTGTCTAGTCAAACACTACAAACTAAAAATTCATAGGAGGGACGACAGGGACCGGTATACGTAACAATCCTCATCAATTTATACTTACATTTTATTCTTTAGGACTTATTCTATATTAACAGTCTGTTGCTTCCATATCATCCATATTTTTTCCTCGTCGAAATTAATTAGGTTCACGGATACATGGATATTTTGTCAAGAAAGAAGGCTGTACAAGCATGTACCCATTGGTTATAGCGCGACCAAGCCAACACTCAGCTTCTATATAAGGCAGTTAATTTAGAAAACGAATCCACACAAACTCATAAGCCCTAAACCTTCTATCAAATCCATTTCTTCAAAACCCGTTTCAAACTTGCCAACCAATAACTTCAATAAGCCATAATTTCTATGGCTGTTCGGATTGTGCTAACGTTTTTACTTGTGCCTTTTCTACTCTCCTCAACCATTTTGGGGTATAATTCCGATGAGGTAATGTCTTGGTGTAGCAAAACACCTAACCCACAACCATGTGAGTATTTTTTAAGCCATGACCATAGAAATACCCCCATTACACATGAGTCCGATTTTCTCAAAATCTCTATGCAACTAGCCTTAGACCGTGCCATGCAAGGTAAAGTCAACACTTATTCCCTAGGCTCGAAATGTAGAAATGGGCTTGAAAAGGCTGCATGGGAAGATTGCCTTGAGCTCTATGAAGACAGCATTCTCTGGCTCACCAAAACCACTAGCAGCAAGTGCACAGACTATGATGCGCAAACATGGCTCAGCACGGCTCTAACCAACCTAGAAACGTGCCGAACCGGGTTCACTGAATTCGGGATGACTGACTTTATTTTGCCTTTGATGAGTAATAATGTGTCCAAGTTAATTAGCAACACTTTGGCTATTAACAAGGTACCATACAGTGAACCTAGTTACAAAGAAGGGTTTCCTTCCTGGGTCAGACCTGGTGACCGGAAACTCTTGCAATCATCTTCACCAGCTTCTCAGGCAAACATTGTGGTGGCAACAGATGGGTCAGGGAACGTCAAGACCATCAAGGAGGCCATAGATGCGGCATCCAAAAGGTCAGGGTCAGGGAGGTATGTAATATATGTGAAAGCAGGGACATACAATGAAAACGTTGAGGTGGGAAAAAAGGTGAAGAATGTTATGATCGTTGGTGACGGTATAGGGAAGACAATTGTCACCGGTAGCAAAAGCGCTGGAGGAGGTACTACAACTTTCAAGTCGGCTACTTTTGGTGAGTATCCCTAATCAATTAATTTGCTTAATAAATTAATTAAGATTTTAATTCAACCATGCTGGGAATTAATGGATCTGACTATATATATAGCTGGAAAGCTTTGTTACATAGATATTGCTTTTAGTTAAGGTGACACGGAGGCAAAAAAAAAAAAAAAGGGTTAATTGGGGGCAAGTTTTGAACTTAGATGTATATATCCTTGCTAATTAAGTAGGAAAAAAACTGTAGAACAAAGCTTTAGCAACTAATTATTGGGATTTTATACTTAGCGTTCTTAAGGTCAATCCTAGAAAAAAAAAAGTAGAGGGAAATCAAGAGTTATGATTATCCCTATTGTATAATATAACTCTCATTTGACTAAAAACAAAAAGAAAAAGCCAAAATGGGGGAATATAAAATTTTTAGATTGAATAAGTATTTGGGTTTGTTTAACTTGAAAAAAATATTTAATTGATATTATTTTTAATTTTTTTTTATGTATTGATTAAAAAGTAAAATAAAAAATTTTTAAAAAATTATTTAAAAAAAAATCTTACCTTGTCGTTACCTAACACACAACTAAAATATTCATTTCCAACATTTCACACCCAAGAAATATCTCGAAAAGTTGAAACATATTTTAAGATTGTTTATTAATGTCATCTCGAAAGCGACAAAATGGATAACTATTTGGAGCCTGTCTATCATACTAGGGACCATATACATAGGTATCTACATAGGTTTGGATGGTCCTCGATTCCAAGAAGTACGTACCCAATAGGCTCTGAATTGCTTGAGAGGAAGAAACACCAATATTTTAAGCAATATCAAATCCCAGAAGTCTAAGCTAGCTGGTTCCTCCACTTGGAAAGTCTTATGCTTTTGATAGGGGCAAGCCTAGGGGCCAGCAGAGATTGCCCATATAAAAAAAAAACAAACAAACAAACATTGTCTTCTGCTATCAATCATCATATCTTAAGATTGTTTATTAATTTACAATATAGAGCTAAAGCTGGCTTCATCAGACGGATACTGAAACTTCAAAGCTACTCGATTTTTTTAATGATTTGGAAACTTTCTTTAGAAATCCCAGATAGAGATTGCCCAGAAAATTTGGTTCATGATATATTTTAATCACAGTGATTTAACTCCACTAATTATGAGCTAGTCAAGCACTTCATGTAAGTGTCCTGAGTTAAGCTTTGCACAAATTGCATGTACGTTTATGTTCCATCATGATGATTATAAGAAAGTAGCGGGTTTTACTTGGTCATGATATTGATCTCCATGGTAGTATAAAATTAAAAAAGTTTATTTGCAATTTCGCAACCATATTTTGCTCATCAAATATGCTAATTAGACCATCATAACTAACGATTTAGTTGTCCTTGTATGTTTTCAATATTAATGAAAGTAATCTATGAAACATTCTAAGTATCATTTTGGATATTCTCAGCCGTGGTCGGAGATAATTTTATTGCTCGGGACATGACATTTAGAAACACAGCTGGTGCCAAGAATCACCAGGCAGTTGCCTTGCGTTCGGGCTCCGATTTCTCAGTGTTCTACAAGTGCAGCTTTGAAGGATACCAGGACACTCTCTATGTCCATTCTCAGAGACAATTCTATAGAGAATGTGACATCTACGGTACCGTTGACTTCATATTTGGCAATGCTGCAGTTGTTTTCCAGAACTGTAACATCTATGCTCGAAGCCCTCCAAACAAGACAATTACGATTACTGCTCAAGGTAGAACTGACCCTAACCAAAACACAGGAATCTCGATTCACAACTGTAGGGTTACTGCTGCTTCCGATCTAAAGCCGGTCCAAGGCTCCGTTAAGACATACCTTGGTAGGCCGTGGAAACAGTACTCGAGGACTGTTTTTATGAAAACCTTCCTTGATAGCTTGATTAACCCAGCTGGTTGGTCGCCATGGAGTGGTAATTTTGCTCTCGATACTCTATATTATGGAGAATACATGAATACTGGCCCTGGATCATCTACTGCCAATAGAGTTAATTGGAAAGGCTACCGCGTCATCACTAGTTCGGCCGTAGCATCACAATTCACCGTGGGCAGCTTCATTTCCGGGAATAATTGGTTGCCGGCCACCAACGTACCATTCACCGCCGGCCTTTAATTATTCTTTCGAATTATTATATATCTATATAGGGATTGTTATTTAAATATGTTGTTTCTGGGGCATACGTCCTAATTTGAGTTTCTTCTGGCACAAAAGAAAATAAGTTGCCAGTGTCTGGTTCATATTCAGCCTCTAGTTTTCATTCTTTGTGGAGATTTCAGTAAAGAAATAATTATGATTTTTCATTCATGTAATCATTGTAAATCTGTATTGCAGGGCTTTTGGATTTTATCCTGTTGTCTTCTTCTTTTTTTTAATCTTTTTTAAGAGCAAGTTGCATTAAAAAAAGAAGAAGTAATCCACATGGTGCAAGCGAAAGCGAATTTAGAAGATGGAAAATATTTTTCACAACCAAAGCTTTTATTTTTTTGTGGTGCAGACACCGAAAGGAAATATTTTGACGGCAGAACATCTATTTTTTACCTGAAGCCTAGCCCATGCTTCCATCCTCTTGAGATTATGGGCTTTCTTTATCTTAAGGCCCAATCCAGATTTGCTTTAGATGTTTATAGAAAGTGGGCCGTCAGAATGACCCAAATACAGATTGATTGAGAGTAGACTTCATAAAAAAACAAATGAGATCCATATTAGGCCCATCGTGCAGAAACTGAATTGTTATCGATCATCCAAGATTTTTATCAACATGGGATGGCGGCATGCGTGGAGTTGGCTTCTGACTCAGGAGGAAGGATACCCCCAAAATGTTCGAAATCGTTATTCTTGATTCCATTGTTGAGGCCTCGTAGGCATTAAACAGATCAAGGTGTTAATGAACAGAGACTCAGAAAGTACTCTGTTCTGTTTTTTCATGCATGCTTCCAAAACCTCAAGATAAATTGTTTCAGAATTTGAAGAAATGCAAACTGGATAGTCAAAACAGGTCCATCTTAGTCAGTCTTACTGAAATAATTAATCTATCAGAGTTAGAGATGATCTTAATTTGGATCAGTTTCCACACATCAACATCTTCTAGAGCTGATCTAGAAATGCATGGCTTTGTAAATAAGCAAGTAGTCGAGGAATACTGGTGGGTTTTTGTTGGACAGCATGAGTTGGACAGCATGAAGAGAAGGGAATCAGCAGCTAACACAGAAGGACTTGGCTACCAGAAGATAACACCAACTTCTTTTGTGTAAAAAATCAGTCTATTTAAATAGAGAAAAGTAGAAAACCAATCTCTCTCTCACAGATTTATTAAAACAAACAACAAGGACTTAGCCACCTCATGATCACCCTTTAATAATGTTTGTAAGATACCGTATGTCGTGTTCTTCTTAATCTGCATTAAAGATTCAATATCCAATATAATTTATACTTAAAATGAAGATAAAAACGACATGAATTTGAAAGAAGAAGAAGAAAATACCCATTACTCTTCTGCAAAAAGAGAGGAGAACGATTAGGACGGCTACACCTGCAAGTATTCCAACAACAATGGCTACTGTTTTCCCCTCATCATCCTCGTTGGAGGAATCTATACGAAACCAAAAGCAATAGAATTAGTCCTCTGCAAACGGCTTGACAGGAGACTAGATAAAGCTGCCACTACCTCATGACATTGTTCCTTTTAAAGGAACCTATTCTACCATGTGTAATAGATTCCTTTAAAAGGAATCTATTCTGCCTCAACAGTGTTGAGTTGGCCTAATCACTGAGAAATAATGGAACACAAACACTCTTTCTTCCTATCCATCAGACTGTTTAACCATGGATAGAAGAGAGGAAGGGCCTAAAAGAAAGCAACCAAGGTGCCCATACACCTTGATGATTTACTTTATTAAAGCAATATTTGCTGACTTCTTGCTTGTGGAAGAATTCAAAAGGTCTTCATTGTCACAACGAATGTTCAGTCGGATCACAAAATGACATAAAGGCAGGAATGGAATACATTGTCACCATACGCAAGTTCTACAGTGCTTTTAGTACAAAGCATTGAGGCATGGTGCCGCCATAGGAGACGACAGTAACAACGGCAAATTCCAGATATCAAATTAATTAGTTGGGGTAGGCTATATAGATCATTTTGTGATATTTTACGTGATCATATTGTAAATATTTGATTGATGCAGACGAAGTCTCAAGCAAATATTACTATCCAGTTGAAACTTTTACGAAACAAATTTTGCCCTCATTCTCATTACCATTGCAAATGGTTGAATGCCTTTTTCTTTCGTTTTTTTTTTTTTAACAAAGGGACTGTGTATCTGGTTTACACCGAAGGCATGGGAGAAGGCAGCCTGGATCTACAATTGATGAATAAAAAACATAATTAAAAAAATAAGGATTAAAATTAAAATAAAAACAAAAAAAAATTAAATAGTAAAATTAAAAAGAAAAATCAATTTAGTAAAAAATCAAAAAAAATAACTAAAAGAATGAAGATCAAGTTAAAAATATAATACATGAAAAACTGGGATTGAATGATGAAATTGAAAACAAATAAATTTTTTTACAAAAAAACCAAAAAATATAAGAAATGAAATTGAAATACCAACAACAATAAAAGTCAAGTTGTGATTTTTAAAAAAGAAAGGAGAAAATAAAAAAAATAAAGGTCTATCAATGACAAATAAGACTATCACCTTTAGCACACACCGCACCACTAGGAAAATGATGCAGAGACACTTCCAACAATATAATAAAATAAACTTTTTGGATGTTAGGAGACGTTGACACCTCCATATGCTAGAGAATATGCCATATGTGCTCCAACATTTATATATATATATATATATATATATATATATATAAAATATCGAACTGTTCGTAAACTAACTTAATAATAACAAAAAAATCATTTTGAAAAAACAAAAAGGCCCTTTGACATTGGTTTTAAAATTTTTGTTTTTAAAAATATTTTAATCGATTTATTATACTTTTTATTTTTTATACTTGACCAACTATCAAATTGCATTTTAGTTGAATTGATAATAATAGAAAAAACTATTGTGAAAATGCAAAATTGCCCCTTCATATCAATTTTTTTTTTCTTCCAATAATATTTCAGTTATTTCTCTTGCATTAAAAATAAAAAAACTTATTTATCTCCTATTAATTTAATAATAACTAATATAACTTGTAGAAATATCTAAATGCCTACAATAATCAGTGTTAAGTTTTTAAGATATGCAGACCGTGAAATAACTATTCATGATTTCAATCACGAGCTATAGTAAAAACGAGATGCATGCCCGCGCGCTACTGTGAGCTTATAAAAAAAAATATATTTAATGGTGTTATAATTATGAACCAGTTCTAGATAAGTAATAGAAACTAAAGGTATGATGGAGCCAATATTTCATGACAGAAAAAAAAAGTTGTGTTGGTGATAAAAAAACTTATAGACTGAACAAAATGATTTATAGTAATCCACAGTGTTTTGGGAGGAAATATATAGTGCTTTCACCACATGATTTAGCTTTTCTGTTAATAAAAAGCAAAAAAAATTACAAAACTAAATTCTTTACCAACTTAATATTAAAAAAAAACCAACAAAGATAATTTTGGAAGGAAAAAAACTCACGATGAAAAATATTGTACCAATTGATAATGTTTTGTGAAGAAAACCACAGTGCTTTCCCCAATAAAATAAAATAAAAAACTATTTAGAAAAATATTGTAGCAATCCATAGTGTTGTGTGAGAAAAACTACAACGCTTTCCCCATATAATTTAACTTTATTGTAATTATAATTCTTAACCTACTCAATATTAAAAAAAAATCGATAAAGATAATTTTGGAAAAAATCAAATGGGAAAACACTGCAACAATTCACAGTGTTTTAAGAAAAAAAAGTACAAAGCTAAATTTTTAATCAGCTCAATATTAAAAAAATCAAATCGACAGAGACAATTTTAGAAAAAAATAACAAAAAAAACACCAAAAGAAATGGAAAAAAATTATGTTTGAAACACTGTAGCAATTCACAGTGTTTTGTGATGAAAGCTACAGTGCTTCCCCACATGATTTAACCTTATTTGTAATGACTTGTAATTATAATTCTCAACAATGTTTTGTGAGGAAAGCTATAATGTTTTTCCCATATGATTAAGTTTTATTACAAAGTTAAATTCTCACCAACTCAATATTAAAAAAATAAAATCGACGAAGATAATTTTAGAAAAAAATATTACAAATAAAGAAAACACAAAAGAAACTAGAAAAAAACCACGTGAGGAAAAACTGTATCAATCCATAGTGTTTTGTGAGGAAAAACTTGTAATTGCAATTCTTAACCGGCTTAATATTTAAAAAATAAAATTAACAAAGATAATTTTAGGAGAAAACATAACAAAACAGAAAAAAACCATATGGGAAAAAATACTGTAGTAATCCATTGTCATTTTCGAGGAAAATTACAGTGTTTTACTCATATATTGTAACTGTAATTTTTAACCAGCTCAATATTAAAAAATAAAATAAAAAAAGATAATTTCGAAGAAAATCATAAAAAAACAAAAACAAAAAAAACCATGCGGAGAAACACTATAGCAATCAACAATATTTTAAAGAAAAAAAATTACAAAACTAAATCTCAATCAGCTCAATATAAAAAAATAACATCGATAAATATAATTTTGAAAAATAAAAAAATAAAATAAAAAAATTATGTGGGAAAATACTATAGTAATTTATAGTATTTTTTAAAAAATTATAAAGTAAAATTTTTAATCAGCTCAATATTTAAAAAGTAAAATCAATAAAAAAAAAGTGAAAAAAAACGAAAACGTGGAAAAAAAAAAGAGGAAGAGAGGAATGCACCGTGGATGGTTTCCCCACATTTAGATGGATGTATAATTCCTCCTCAATTAGCATTTGTTAATGAAGAAAAAAAGTAAGCATGAATCAAACCTGAAGTGAGATCATAGTAACCTGATGCCCAGTAGCGAGCATAACACTGACCCAGGTACACATCTGCTGCTGCAGATCCACATAGATTCTTCAACTGCCCAACAGCATCCGCGAGACAAGAAGAGCAATCACTAGAGCTCAAATCTCCTAAACACTGTGCATAACCTTCTACTGGACCTGAACAGCTAACTTTAAATCCCATAGCTGTTGGCAAGTCAGCAAGAACATCATCTCTACGCCTAAAGAAGTCAACATCATTGTCTACACTTTTACTGCACCTTTTGTATTTCAGGTTCGTATCAAGCCTTCCCAAGAAATCAATATGCTCATATCTTACATAGCAAGCTTCAAGTTGCAAAGCAGCACCATAAGAGTATGGACAAACCAAACTTATCTGGTTAACAGCACTTTCAATGCATCTTGAACAATCGGTAGTTTTTAAATCACCCCTGCACTGATACAAGCCATAGCAAATTCCTTCAGGGGGTGATGAGCTTCCATTTCCAATGGCAAAGCTGTTGTAAGAAGCTTGAGAAGATGAGCTGACAATTGAAGCTAGAAGGGAGTTATGGTTTTCTTCAAATGGAGAGTTGGGCAAATACGTTTCTTGAGAGCAGTCTGCATAGATGAAGATATGAGCTTTGACAAAGTTGTCATAGTTACTGAGAGAAAGGAAGAGAAAGAAGAGTGAAGTGAGTCTCGGAGCCGGGATTGTTTTGTGAGTGGAGTATAAGTGAAGCCTTCTCAACATTTCTTTTATCTTGTTTTTTTCTAGGTTGGCCTTCCTTCCTTCCCTTTGTATTTGTTTTTGTTATGTGCTTTGCTCAGATGGTGAGGGAGTGTGAATGTGGTTGCCTTTTGGATTTCCCTGAATTCTTAATTTCCCACCAAGAAAAGTGCCCATTTGTTCTTCGTGATTTATTTTTGTAAGACGACATCTTCAACTTTTTACTTCATCCTCAATAAAGATCAGCATATACCATTGCTTTTAATTCTTGCCAAGATCTAAAAAAGAAGTTTCTAAACAGTATTATTCTAATTTGATAGTGGGAAAGTTGATGCTGCAGCCAGTCGGGTTGAAATGATGCCTTCTTACAGACTTGGGAAACACTCTGCTTAGCTACATAAGCTATTAACTAACGGCACAACACCTTAGCAGAGATCTGAACTATGGAAACTAAAACAAATTTTAGTATCAGAAATGTGCTCAAACATTTACCTCACCCGATGATCAGTTCCACATGAATCAGAAAACCAAATTAGGGGAATCTATGCAGGAACAACATTTTTTATCTCGAAATGTGACATTTATTTACCTGTTAAGCTTTTCTTGTTCTTGTGCTTGTCTAATTACTTCCGACCTGCCATGTTCACCAGAGTAGATTTATTTGATCTGTCTCGATCATTTATTTTGGAAAAATAATTGGAACTTTCTTAGAATGGAAGTCCTCTGGGGAAACTCTAAAACAGCCTGCGTTAGTGACCTTTCAGAATTGGAGCTGAACAACATTAGAAATCATGCCACCATCCCTACTCAAGTAGTGAGTTTGATTCCCACGTCCTAAAAACTATCACAAGAGAAGAAAACAAACATATTGAATTTTTTTATAATTAAAACTGCAATCCTATTTCAAAATGTAGTGTTACTTATTCTACTTCATCATTATCGGGATAAGCAAGAGATGAACTTCGATTCCTTAAAAACCAATCTTGATATATAGTTTCAGAATCATATCTTTGCCATTACATGACAACAAACTGGTTAACAGTTTTGCAGTCAGTGAGAATTTTGTAAGATCAACATAAGAATTTCCTTCACCGCATCTGCAACAAAGAACAAGCAACCTTAAAACACTAAGGAAGACAGTTCAATTGTCGGCATATCAGAAACGTTGTCGAATTTGGTGAAAAGATAAGAGTTTTAATACATAGTTGATGCAACACCGCAAGAGCAAATCTTTCACCGCTTAAACTAACGCAAAAAAGGTAAAAAAATCAAACTTGATGCACGTAAGAGGGGAAAGGATCTCTTAGTCTTAGTATTGGCACTGGACACTGGAAACAAGAGTCACTTAAGACCACAGACACAGACAGTATGCAGCATTAACTAAACACTGCAAAAGCATTGAAATCATGAAGTATTTGCCATAGCATCGCATGGAAAATTACTTTGGTGCAGCGCAAAGGCCATTTACAATTATTTACGAAGGAAAAGGACATGATTTACGAAGGAAACAAGGCATAATTAAAAGGCATAATTAAAACTTTGCAGAAACTGATCATGTGTCATGCATGAAACAAATATACACGGATACACCCGAATTGTCTGTAGTCTGTACCCTTCTTTCACATAAAAATGGAATGTTCATCCACCTCATTTCATTGACATGCGAGAGAGGAAGTAAAACTCCGAATGTATTGCACAACTCTTTTGTTTTTTGTTTTGGACTTGTACAAACAGCTTCAAAATGCTAAGAGATGCAATTTTCCTGAACTAGAGCTATGCTAAAAGGGACTATTTTCAAAATTATTGCACACTAAAATGTATTTGCAAAATGCTTTTAAAAATATATTATTTTATAATCAATATAACCACAAAGAAAACAAATTAAAAAAAATTATCAACATCAAATTTCAATCAACCCAACATTAAAAAGTCCAATTAAAAAAATAATTGATGATCAGAGAGCTAAAAAAAAAAGAACTAGAATTGATACTTTTTTTCATAAAAAATAAAATGAAATCTGTTTTTCCTTTCCCTCAATTGTGGTTCTCTCACTTTTAATTCCTTAAAAACAACGACCGAATCAAATCTTTTTTCACGTAAGCTAGCACCAACTCATGACAAATTGTTTTTTAAACTTCAATAACCATATAAAAGGTATATAAAATCAATTTACAATCTTAATCAACATAACATTAAAAGAATAAAGTGAAAATTTAAAAAAAAAATTAATAACTAAAAAAAACTAACACGACCGATAAGGAATTATCTCACAACCCAAAGTGAATAAACAGACAATTTTAAAAATACAAAATAAATCATCACTTTGTAAATACAAAGTGATACCACTTCCCAAGTAGATACAAAACTATAATTTGTATAATTTTTCAAATATAAAGGAGTAGGAGACGTTAATGTTATAACTTTTCAAATATGAAGGAGTAAGTTACAATTATATCCAAAACCTAGGGATTAAAGAATAATTCATTTTATTTTCCCTATGCCCATGCCATCAATGGCACGTTGTTCTATCAGTAAACCAACAGGAACATCTTCTGTGATTTTGGATGTCATTGGGGCTCTTGGCTACGATTGTTCTAGTTGTGGTTGTGGTATCAAAAGTATTGGGTGACAGGTAGTGCTATATGTTGGTATACGATCAAAGTCTCATATTAGCTAGAAATGGGAAGGATCATAGGTATATAAGGATGAACAAATATCTCCATTGGTATGAGGCCTTTTGGGTATAACCCAAGAGCAAATCCATGAGGGCTTAGGCCCAAAGTGGACAATATCATACCAATGTGGAGATAGATGGTGTCCATAGTTCTTACAAGTAGTATCAGAGCCAGACCCCAGAGTTAGCCATGATGGATGAATCCTCAGAATTCCGAACAAAAAGTGGTGGGCCCCCAATCACGATGTAATTCATAGATCAGCTCTATTAAATAGGCGATGTGCTCCAGATGCTTCATGGACGTGTCCTGATCCCAACACAGTGAAGAGGAGTTGACCTAGAAAGAGCAAAAAACTCTCAAGTCAGGTAGTGCTCTCCGGATGCTTCATGAACGTGTCCTGACCCCAACACAATGAAGTAGAGAATGAAGAATCATGATTGGTAGAGAGTGGACGGATGAATAATCGGTTTGAGGGGAGGCTCGGTGGTCCTTTGTTCGAGGGGAGGATTGTTGGGTATACGATCAAAGTCCCACATTGGCTAGAAATGGGGAGGATCATGGGTATATAAGGATGGACAAATATCTCCATTGGTATGAGGCCTTTTGGGTATAGCCCAAGAGCAAATCCATGAGGGCTTAGGCCCAAAGTGGACAATATCATACCAATGTGGAGATAGGTGGTGTCCATAGTTCTTACACTATAAAGTCTCAAAACCTCCATTTTATAATTATCTTTTGAAATAATTTTTGAAACTTTATAAAAAAAGTTAATAAGATAATTACACTTTTACTAAGCTTTTGTGATTTGTCTAAACATCACCATATAATTTCAAACATTATTTTAAATAATTTCTTTAAGATATTGAATTTCTTGCATATAGGAGTTTTCACAAGGAAAGGACCATGTTTGTATATTCTCATCTTTGTTAATTCATGAGTATTTTTCTACATAGTGGCATAATTACAATTATATTATAAACAAAACTAAAAGATTTGAGGCCGTTAATGTTGCAAAATCTAGACATGTCAAATTATAACGGGGCCTCTCAATTTTATATTTTTTACTTATTTGATTTCCTATAGTTTTAGATATTTATTTTTTAATATTAAATTTAATTTTTATTATGTTTCAATCTGGAATATAAAGAGAGAAAAAAAGAAATTTATCGGGAAAAAAAAGAAAAAGAAAGGTTCCGGTCAACAATATTTTGACTAAAAAAAATATTGGTTTCAAGAGAAGAGTACAATAAATATGATTTTACCCTTTAATCATTCTAAAAAGCAAATCAGAACTAAAATGAAAAATTTTTATTCTAATATTGAATTTTGGTCTATTAGATGGTGTTTTAGCTAATTTTTAAGTCAAAAATATTGTTGAAATTTAAAAATATCTAATAAAAAATCATTGTAGTACATTTAAAACAAAAATTTATTTTCAAAAACACCTCACATCACAGTATTTCACAATCTGAGATTCACACTTGGTATCACGTCATTATCACCACAATATTTCAAAAAATCATTGAAAACGTAACGCTTTGAATGAGTCGTCGTTCATGCTCCAGAATCTTTAATTCATTCCACCACGACGCCGTACATACCCCTCCTGACCACTGCTGGAACGACGACTTACTTTATATAGGGCCTCGTAAATTCCGCTTGGCCCATTTGACCAGTTCAACAACTTGACCAAGCGGCCTTCCTCTCGCATTTGCTTAAGTTTAGAACCTTGGG
>Ga0325405_1001721_pt1 | contig 22393 bp, 12 predicted proteins | sample PopdelMetagenome_21_FD_205663 | JGI IMG/M metagenome (GOLD analysis project Ga0325405, IMG submission 205663) | Populus deltoides microbial communities from Bellville, Georgia, United States - Xylem-Control-R2 | ecosystem: Host-associated > Plants > Phyllosphere > Stem > Wood/Secondary xylem...
AAAAAAAAAACAATGAAAGAAAAGAAAAACACACCTGAGCCTATTCGGATTATCAAACAACTCAATGTTAACCTAATTGAAGGAAACCCATGAAAAAAGAGTCAAACTTTATTAAAAAAAATAGAAGATATCAGCTAAAAGAAAGGGGAGGAACCAGGCGAACCTCTAAACCTAGTATAATCTAAAAAATTACAATTTATTAAATCATGGACCCGAGTTCAATCATTAAGCTTAAATATCATTCAATTTAATTTTAAAGAATGGAATCGTTGAAAAAACTATTAATAAAAAAAACTTGTAAAAGAAAATGAACAATAAAAAAATAGGGCTAAAATCTAACAAAAAAAAACCCTAATGAGGATGAAATCCAAAAAAACAATATCGCAAACAAAAAATAATTGCAATTAAAAGAATTAGGACTAAACTTTAAAGGTTAAAAAATCATAGATGGTGAAATTAAAAATTATTTGTATTATGATAGATTATTTGTAGATTAAAAAATGATGGGGTGAAATATAAATTTTTTTTATTAAGAGCTAACTCAATAGAATCAAACAAAAAAAAGAGAAAATTAAAGTAAAAAAATGATAAAAAACAAGACAACATTAATTTAAAAAAAGGGAAAAAATATGGCAAACCTTTTAAATATTGTCTAATCTTTAAAAGTCCCATCCCATGAAATTTTTTTTTATCCAAATTCAATTAAAAAACACAATTCTTAACTAATTTAATTTCAAAGGATGAGATCAGTAAAACAGTATTAATAAAAAAACCTATGAAAGTAACAAAAAGAATGAGGATGCAATTTAATGAAAAAATAAAACATAATCCCAAATAAAATAAATATCAATTAAAAGAACAAAGATCATATCTTAAAGATTAAAAAAAATCATAGGCCATGAAATTGAAAACATCTGTAAAAACTAAGTAAACCCGAAAAAACATCTTAAATATGGTCAAATCTTAAAAAACTCGCAACCTATGAAACCCTGGATTCAGGTCCAATCAAGAAGTTTATTATAAGCTAATTTAAAAATATAAATTTAAAAAACTTGTCAAATAAAAATAATAATAACAAAAAAACCTTAAGCGAACTCAGCAGTCAACCTGGGTTAATAAATCAAACACATAACCCAGGACATGAAATTGGTATGACCTATAAATAAGAAGGAGAAAAAAACACTGGCAAAAACGATTAAAAAAATGCTTAAAAAAGAAGAAATTTGATCAGGGCTAATCCTTTAGATCTATTATCCGAGTCATAAGACTGGGGTGACCCCAATAAAGGCAAATATGAAAAAACAGAGAAGCAAGATTCTTAATTAAACAAATATTGAGGGATGAAATTAAAAAAAAATAAAAAAATAGCAATTAAAGAATTATGACTAATTTCGACATAAAAATTAAATGATATTAAATGTTTTGAAAAAAATCAAATGAAATTAAACGTTTAGGAATGGAATTGTAAGAAACAAATTCATTAAGAAAATGATTAAAAAAATAACAATTAAAAGAATTAGGTCCAAAATTGACCTAAAATTTAAATGAAAATAAATGCCTAGGGGTGAAATTGAAAAAAAAAACAAATCAATCAAGAAAATGATTCAAAACAAAACAAATAGAAATTAAAAAAATAAGGATCAAAATTAAAAAATCAAATGACTAGAGATGAAATTGAAAATAAAATCAAATTAGAAATAATCAATGTAATTAAAATAATTGCAAATAAGAGAAGAGAGACTAAATAAAAAAAAAATACAAGGGCTAATATGAATTTTTGCATGACCAGCATGCAAATCCGAGAAAGAAAGAGAAGGAAAAGAAAGATAGAAAAGGAAAGCAATTTTGAGCCAAACCACGCTGGACCACAACACACACACTATCCAAAAAGAAAGAGGATACCAAGACGAAGCAAATGATGTGGCGGAATCACGGTTACAACTACCAAAACCAACCACACATGCTGCCTGAATGCGGTGGAGCTGCTGACCCGCTAACGTGTGCAAGATATGCATTAACAACTTTTTTATTTTTATTTTTTTGTGCAAAAATAAAAAAAATACCCTTATAACTGAACAATATTAACAAACAAATTATAGTAAACTTACAACCAAGCCCCTAAAACCAAAGCTAAAAAAATTCTAATAATTAGGGTAATATAGTAATTCAATTATTCTATAAAACACAAAAAAATAAAAATGCTTTTGGGTAGAAGACATTATATTATTTCATTAATTGGTTACATTAGTAATTTTATTATGCATCATAAAATATATTTATTAAAATAACACCATATAATTTTAAAAAATATTTATATTACGGTGAAAAAATCATTTTACACTTAAAACTAAAACTAAAGTTAAAATAACTGAGGGGTAAAATAATGTGTGTTTTGGGGCACAATAATATTGCATAATATTGATAGGGGTTATTTATTTTATTTATTTATTTATTTTGATAACATGCAAGATAAATAAATAATTTTTTTTGAAAAATAGAAAAGAGGAAATAAAATAGAACAATGGAGAAAGGAAGTTCACGGTGTGTTTGTGTGTGTAGTACGAGTATATGACTAGATAGGAAGCGAAGATAAGTCTTTTAAAAGTACATGCGGCAGTCAGAGATTTCCTCAGCTCTACTTTTCTTCTCAGCTCACTTCCCAAAATCTTTCTCTCTCTTATATTTCTCTCTCTTATACAAAGTACTCCCATTCTCTCTCTACAGTGATCACTGCTGACTACATTTGCAAGGGAAGAAGAATACATTGAGAGAAATTGTCGATCAAGAAGCAACAAAAATGGCTTCCTCTACTTCTTGTTTGAGACTTGAAAATGTTATCTTTTCATCAACTTATAGAAAGCTGAGGCAAACTAATGCAAATGGCAGTGTCCTCCTCTCTTCACCTATCCGTTCTTTCTCTCTTTTATCATCATCTTCTTTGTTTTCACCAAAATTTGCTCTCTTAAAAAAATTACGTTCAGTTAGTTCTTCCCTCTCTGTCAAAGCTTCCTCTTCTACTGCCATTGCTGAACCTGAAGGCATCAAGGTCCTTCCTTTTCTGTTTTTTGTGCATATACAAATGTATGTTTGCTTTATATGGAAATAAGTAACAAATGGGTATTTGATTCTTGTGTTTTGTAGATTAATTCAGTGTCTACAAAGCCAATTGAGGGTCAGAAGACAGGGACAAGTGGTCTGCGAAAGAAGGTAAATTTCTGCTTCTTTTTTCTGTTTGGTTGCTGAGAAAGTGGAGAAAAGTGATTTAGAATTCTGGGTTTTATGTGCTTTGTTGAATAATAATGAGTGTAGTTTGATTTTAAATTGATGGGCAGAGGTGATTTATTCTGGTTTCAAATTTATGTTTTTGTAGGTTAAGATTTTCAAGGAGGAAAACTACCTTGCAAATTGGATTCAGGTTTGGTTGTTTTCTTTTACATGTTTTTTGGCATTAAATTTTGTGTTGTGTCATTGTTTAGGGGGTATTTGATAAAAGTTTTTGGTAGAGTTTGAATTTTTGTATGTGCAGGCATTGTTTAATTCATTGCCACCAGAGGATTACAAGAATGGAGTGTTGGTCTTAGGAGGGGATGGTCGTTACTTCAACCTAGAAGCTTCACAGGTGATTGCTGTTACTTAATCAACCTGTCATGAATAGTTAATAATACCTTTTATATGTTTAATTCTGTGGCTCCTTCTCTGATTATTGGAGTTGTGTGGACTTAAAATGCAGATAATCATCAAAATTGCTGCTGGGAATGGTGTTGGTAAAATCCTTGTCGGCAAGTAAGCACCACGATTGATCCTTTTGTTGTCAGATGGAGGAAATGCTTATATGCAACGGAGGATTGATGTATTAGATGAATGATATATGCTAGGACTAATTGTTTGAGACCGATTTTTATGCACTGTGATAGCTGCTTTTGACTAATAGAACCAAACTTTGAGTTGATAACAAATTGTTTTTTTAAGTTAATTAACTCCAAAAACCTAGGATGGTTTGATTGAGAATCATGTTCGTAGTCAATTGGGCAGAAAAAATAAGGTTGAAATATTAATCAATTATAACTTAGCTAACTCTCTTTTATCAGATGCTTTGCTTGATAATCATTTTGGAGAACTTCAAAGAATTATAGTATTTTCTTTCCATCTGAAGTTGTAAATATGAAATACTTTTTGGAATCTTGAATCATGTTTATGCAATTTTGGCACTGTTTATGGTGTTATTCCAACATTTCAGGGAAGGTATTATGTCCACTCCAGCTGTTTCTGCTGTGATCCGAGAGAGGAAGGCAAGAACATACTTCTCATCTATGCTTTGACCAGGCATTCAGCAACTCATTTCAAAGCCTTAATAAATTTTCCCCTTTCCCTGCCTAACCTAGCAAATAAATCTGCAGGCCAATGGTGGATTTATAATGAGTGCAAGTCATAATCCTGGAGGACCTGAATATGATTGGGGTATCAAGGTAAATTGCTAATTCTCATCTAATACTCCTGCTTAATTATAGTTTCATCTCGACCCTCAACCCCACTCCTACCCTTTTTATAAGCTGTAAAAAAATATGGAAATCAAGCACGATGAGCTGATATGCATAGTGCAGCAAGCTTCACTACTTTTTTGCTATCATACTACTGGTAGTTGTCAGCTATCTGTTTTTTAATTTATTTTTGCATTTGTCATATATGTTGATGATTTAACCATCCTGACATGTTATGGTTTGCAATTTAGTATCTTGTTAACAGAGATCTTTTTTTCCCATCACATATTGGTGTTTTAGTTGAATGAACTGACCATGTTGAGTTACTTGCAAACCGACCAGTTGATGTGGCTTCCTTTCTTTTTTCCCCTTACATTTCCCAGTTTAATTACAACAGTGGGCAACCTGCACCTGAATCCATCACTGACAAGATATATGGAAACACCCTTTCTGTAAGTATCTGGCTATTTCTTTATCAAAAAAGTATCTTGTTATTTACTTGTAATTCCTTATGTTCAGCTATTCATCTTTCTTCAACATGGTTATGTTCTTCTGGTTTTATATCCTTTTTGAAGAGTAAAAATGTAATCATTGCGTAGGTTTACCCCTGTACACCAGTTTTTTATTCAATTGTAAATAATTTGCTCTGACTATAAGTCTCTATTCGAAGTGTAAATGCTTTAGATGAAATATTTATTTGTTTCCTAAAGTAGACACCAACCTTGGCAATTCCGAGCACTACCACTTGAGTATGGTTTTTTCTCCTCTGTGTAAATGAACAATCCAAAATTTCACAGCTATAAACCTGTACCAAGATGACAGGATCCTTACACAACCAATCTGTGTTTTCTGATACGAACCTTTACCAAGGTTCAGCCTTTTTGCTATAATCAACACGAGGAAGTTTCTACAATACTTCTCTAGGTCAGTTATGCTAAATAAAACTGAAAAGACCAGCAAACCAAGAGGTTGCCTGGTTTAGGCAAGTTAATTTATAAGCTAATTGCTCATTGATTTTATTTAGACTCCGTCAATTTGAAGTATTTCTATGTTTATTAATATGGATGTTCTGGTTCTTTTTCTTTGTTTTCTTTTCCTTATTTTTAACTTGCTTAATACTCATTTTTTCTTGTTCAAAAAATGCTATAATCTTGTGATTTTCATAAGTGAAGGTTTTGGGTTGCAACTGGACATCGTCTCACCTCCATAATTATTTAGACGTGCATGCTTGATTATTTGACTTCCTATAATTTGGTAGTTCCTGCATGAATCTGAAATTTTGTGAATTCTATGCAGATATCTGAGATTAAGATGGCAGACATTCCTGATGTTGACCTTTCTACTCTCGGAATCACAAAATATGGAAACTTTAGTGTTGAAGTAGTAGACCCAGTTTCTGATTATTTGGAGTTAATGGAGGTTAGAAACAAAAACATGAACGTGCATCTTTGGATGATCATTCATTTGGATTTCGTGTCAGTAATGTATGGATTATTTTGCAGAATGTATTTGATTTTGAGCTCATCAAAAGTCTCCTTTCACGGTCTGATTTCAGGTACATTTATTCACTGTCAAGTGACATTGCCATTTTTTCTTACATGTTCCTTCATGCATATGATAATGAAGAAGATCCTCTATTCATTTTGGCTATCTTATGTTATGTATATTCCTCCAAGTATTAACTTATGGATGAATTAACCTGAACTGATGTTCATAACTTCTCAACTTGGCAATAAAGTCTCCCCTGAACTATTTGCAGTCAATCTATGTAAGCCTGTTTTCACTAGATCACTATATCTGTTGCTACTTTCACGGATGCTGTGTTTCTTTTGCTTCTGATTTGAAGACTTCTCAGCTAAAATATTGTGTTTGCCATCATAATCATCTGTACCTTCCGCTATTTATTTTCCCTGTACAGAAGCATGCACAATTGTTTTTGCTTGTGTTTGTGTTTGATGCAAGTTCTATACTCTTGCATAATAGGCATTGTTGAATCTTGAATTCATATGTGGAAAGCTATCTTTCTGGGTTTTAAAGTATATTGTATGGTATTTTACTTTCAGGTTTATATTTGACGCCATGCATGCTGTTACTGGGGCTTATGCAAAACCTATCTTTGTGGACAAGCTTGGGGCCAGTCTGGTATTTTCTGGATGAGACATTTTGAAAATATTTTTGAACTATCCGATATTTCCTGATAACATATGTTAAGTTTTGCATGTAGGATTCAATTTCAAATGGAGTGCCTCTGGAGGATTTTGGGCATGGCCATCCAGATCCTAATCTTACGTAAGATGGCTATTTACTTCTTGACCATATAGCAAGTTGTAATCATTTGATATCCTATTAACCATATCTTTTACTCTAAAACAGATATGCCAAGGGCTTGGTCGACATCATGTATGCAGAGAACGGGCCAGATTTTGGAGCTGCAAGTGATGGTATGTCAGATGAATTTTGAAGAAACTGACATGCTTCATTTTTCAAGTGTTTGATGTGCTATTAATTGCTTGAGTGAATGTATGCATGGATTCACTGGCAGATTAGGCCGCACCGAGTAATTCCTTTGGGGTTTTGAACTAAATTTTGATCTGAAAGTTAAGGGTTTCCCTTTTGTGGCATCAACTAAGTAAAATTTCAACTGCAAATAAACTTTAGGTTGTGGCCATGGTTTTTATTGTTTGACAAAATATTGGAATGATGAACTTAGTAGCTGTACTGACAACTTAAGTTACTTTGCCCTTTCATCAGCCTACAAGCATTGACCATATAAGAATTGTGTATTTGACCTGTCAAAGCTATAAATTAAATTAAGTCTCAAACATTGAAGGAATATATAAGTTTTAAATCCATATATGAATAGCTAATTGCTGAAATTTATATTTCAACTGATTTTGCTCATTTTGGAGAGATACCAATTACTAAGCCATAAGTATTTCTAATTAACAAGTCCAGTTATAAGTATATCAGGAGGCACTCTTTTAGTAAATGTTGTTACTGATAGTAACGTTACTTTATTTAATTAATCTGCCATATGCGTTCAGATCAGAATTATATATACTGTGTGCATCTGTTGTTTTCACTCTTTTTCATTGAAATAAATGAGTCAATTTGAAATCAACCCTCAAGTTACACTGTTTAACACAGTGACACTTTATACAACAAGATCATTTTGAGTCTTGAATTTGTTGATGTTGTTGTTTCAGTGGTTTTCACTGCTATATCCGTAGATGATATAATGAGGAAACCAGTAGTCAAATAGGAAGAAATTGTGTAAAATTCTGGAGGGGCTGGTGCAAATCTTGAATGAATTGATTTGGGTGGTGAACCATATTATATAGTTTCTGCCAAGCTTGGGACACAACAAATCTGCGGAGGCCAACCTTGATAACAGTAGTTGAATTTAAATCAAGGTTTGATCCACTCTTTAGCTCACTATAGGATGGATTTTGATTAAAAATAAACTAGGTTAATATAAGCAACCAATGCTTGGTATGCTATTTTGCTGCTATATGCTAAAGTAAAAAGGAAGATTCATGTTAAAGTACTTTAAATCCATACAACAAATATATATACCAGGATCTGTAAATCCTGGGCAGGAACTTCGTTTTGGTCCTTGAAGTTTTGGTAAGAGTGTTTGACAACATTGGTGTGGGGGCAGGTATACTGAAAAGGTGAAAATGAAAACTTAGGCTGCCAAATGTCTTTCCTAAACACTATGTGGGTGTATTGCTTGTATCAGATGACTGAGTAATTTGCGTTTCTTATCAAATCATTTGGCTCATCTTTGAGCTCCATATTGTGATTAATCATGATATCTTTATTCCTTAATATCCCTTTTTAAGAAGTAACTTTTCTTACCATTATTCAGGAGACGGGGACAGAAACATGGTCCTAGGTAGAGGGTTTTTTGTCACTCCTTCAGATTCTGTCGCTATCATTGCTGCCAATGTGCAAGCCATTCCATACTTTACAAGTGGCCCCAAGGTAGAAAATTCTGCAGATGTTTTTCGACCTTTTTATGTCCAAAGAAACAAAAAATAAATGTCTTGTTTCCAAATTTCAGGGTTTAGCTCGGTCCATGCCAACAAGTGGTGCTCTAGATCGTGTGGCTGAAAAATTGAATCTTCCATTTTTTGAGGTCAGGCAACCCTTGAACGAAATTCTAGTTTCAGTAAACGGGGAGACCATAGAAGGTAGAATAGGGTTTTGCATTGATAGAGATGCTTTTCTCCTGACAATCTTTTATCTTGGGTTCAGGTCCCTACTGGTTGGAAATTTTTTGGGAATCTCATGGATGCCGGAAAATTGTCAATTTGTGGTGAAGAAAGTTTTGGAACTGGTTCTGATCACATTCGTGAGAAGGATGGCATATGGTAAATGTCTGAGATGCATCCAATGAACCTCTCACATGGACCAACATTAAGGCTTTTCCTGCCAATTAATGTTAAGAAAAATAGCCTTACATGTCCTTCTTAATGCTGGTTATAAAATTCTACGTTGCTATAGAAGGTTGTCTGCAGTTTTATGCTTTTTGTCTCATGACATTCCTTAAACCTTTCTTCATTTTCTTATCATGCCACAGTCATCTAAGCCTCATAATTTATCACACTTGAAAATCTCTGTGGTAATTGTCAAACATTCTACTTCATATCAAAATGAAAACCAGAACCAGCACCTCCCTACTAGTATATTATATTTCAAGCATTTTGCGGGTTGGTTTATATGTGAAAAAATCTTCATCTTGCCAAGGTCTGCTTGATCGTTGGGTGTTTATTACCCTCCATGGATCGTTTCCAATTCTCTGGCTGCATCCAATAGCAACAGATTGTCTGCTACTCTGCCATGAACTTTGGCTGGGTCCAATTGCTAGGGGTAGAAGGGCTGCCGTATATTTGTCCTTACCTATTCCTTCTGAGAGATTAGAGGGTCTGGATGGAAGTGGTAGATTGGCTGCTTTGCTGATGGAACTATATGCTAGTTCAAGTGGTTCACAACCTAGGAGCTAAATTAGAATTTAAATAGTTGTCTGATATTATCTTTTCATAGGAATGCTTTACTTTAAATTGTTAGGTGTTTGACCTTATCACAACGCAGTCTGTCTCATTGCATGTTTCAGATTTGACCTTATCACAGCAGTCTGTCTCATTGCATGTTTCAGATTTTCCAACACAAGTATATTGTTTAGATTTGCTATCTATTGTTGATTATCGCAAAATCTCATCAGAATCATGTTACGACCTGGTATATTTAGAAAGCTTGGTGAACCAGATTCAGTGTCTGTTCTTTTCCATAAAGGTCTATTGCACTGAATCATGTTTACATTTTTAAGGCTATTGTTTGGTCTCTAAAAGACCCTCATATTTTGTTTGGTTTAGCACATCTCACTTCCTCTGCTATGAAAGACTGTCAAATCCCATACAGAATAACAAATCTATCTAAATGCAGGGCTGTTTTAGCATGGCTTTCGATCATTGCATTCAGAAACAAAGACAAGAAACCAGGGGAGAAGTTAGTATCTGTTGCTGATGTTGTGAAAGAGCACTGGGCAACCTATGGAAGAAATTTCTTTTCTAGATACGATTATGAAGTAAGCATCGTCCAAATCTTTTGTAGGTCATGGTATAGTTGATGCTTTGGATGCAGCTATGGACTAAACTTCCAGTGTATACGTAGAGGTGCGTACTGGGTACAATTCTTTAATTTATGTAAGTTCTTTTTCAGGAATGTGAATCAGAAGGTGCCAACAAAATGATACAGTATCTTAGAGATTTGGTCTCTAAGAGCAAACCAGGTGACAAGTATGGTAAGTTTATATTTGATCTCCTTCTCATTTAATCACCGCCTGCCATCTGACAATCTCTGAGCATTGTATTACGATTTGCTTTATAGGAAATTACACCCTTCAGTTTGCTGATGACTTTACATACACTGATCCTGTAAGTTAAAACTCTGCATGTTTAACTGATCAAATTTGATCAGTTACGATTTCACCAAGCAACTGTAGCCTGATATCTCTGCCATGTTTAACTCATCTTTTATGTGATTATTATAGGTGGATGGAAGTGTGGTATCAAAGCAAGGCATCCGGTTTGTTTTCACTGATGGATCGAGGATCATATTCCGTCTATCTGTATGCTCAATTGATTATAGTTTTCTGTCAGAGTTTGAAGCTTCATAGGCTCTGGTTTTTCTTCTAACTGGAACATCTACATCTACAGGGAACTGGATCAGCAGGTGCAACTGTCAGAATCTACATTGAACAGTTTGAACCAGATGTCTCTAAACATGAGATGGATGCTCAAATAGCCCTAAAACCGTTAATAGGTCAGTACTATTTTTTCCTTCAAGTAAAATGCTAATTTCTCTGACATTACTAGAATATGTGTTCATGATATGTTTTGGTTTGTTTTAGATCTGGCATTGTCCGTATCAAAGTTGAAAGACTTCACAGGAAGGGACAAGCCTACAGTCATCACTTGAAATTTAACACCAATTGGGAGTCTCAAGAATCAAGTCGTATGCCAAGTTATGCTTAATGGCAGGTCGGGCTTTCCATCCTCTTCTTGCTTTACTTGCCATACGTAATGTTTCTGCTCAATTTCGGTTGTTCTTTAGCTAGTAATGGCATTATGGTTCAATAAATCTCTCCATGTAAAGTATGTAAAAACATATCTATGCAACTAAAATCTCTTGCTTTCGCTACATGCCCTTGTTAACCTTCATATCTCCCTAGTTGATTTGAAGTCATCATGCATTGATAACAGTAGAAATGTAAGACATAAATATCAGCTATATGTAAACAGAAACCTTGTCTGGAATATGGTTCATATAACCTTCTTATCTGATGCCATTAGAACACACCCACTCAAGCTCTATATAAGTTTCCTGTTACTCCTGCCATTCTAAAATCCTCCATATCAATGTCAACTTATTCTCTGTCCTTTTTTTTACCTATATGAAGATCCCACTAATCTACTTTGGAGCTGTCTAGATTTTTCACATTTGATTGATTCTCTCGTTTGCTCGCTGTCTCAGCCTACAGTATTTTGATCTTTACGTTTACTTTAGTTTCACTAATTGTCGCTCGAATGCCACTGGAATTTGGAACCCTTTTAGGTCGGAAATAGGAAAACAAGTAACAGGAAATGGGAGCGAGTGGAAAGTACCAGACTAAAAAGGCTGAATAGAGAGAGTGCGTATATTGTTACATCGCTTGTCATTTCATTTAGTTTCATCCATCTGTTTCATGACAACAAGATGCAACAGTATATCCATGATAAGACAATTACAAGTCACTTGCAGATATTGCCGTGAATTTGCACACACCAATTTGCCTCCATCTGATAAGCAATTCCCCCTCAATGCTATGTCCATGTAATAAATTTGGCCCAATAACTACTAACGATGAAGATCTTTAGTATTATGTATCATCCAGTGACCATTCTTTATGCATTTAGATCGATGATAGAGCTTGTTGCATGGTCATGTCGAACCCTTTAAAAGACATGATCTTGTGGTGTGTTTATGACAATCAAAACAGCTCTTTTTTTTTTTTTAGTTTAACGTGGTTGTCCGTGCCAGTTTGCGCGCACCTCGACTAACCCCACGGACCCTAAGTTAACGACTATGTGAGCCTCCAGTGGCCATCATATGAGCAACCACAGGGTTCGAACATGAGACCATGAAAGAAGCAAACCTCTTAGTCCCAAGCTTTTACAACCGAGCAAAATAGCTCTTTTTAATGTCAAGGTTGATCCTACTAGTCTGCTTTTAGCTTATCAGATCATCATGATGAAACATCCAATGGCAGGCCGCGACCGCCTTTTGTGGGAGCCTAGTGTACAACTAAGACAAGCATGACCACAATATGCCTATAATGGGGAAAATTTGTCTTAAATACTTCCCCTAGTCTTCTTTAAAATGCAAGCTAACACTCCAGCAGCTCCAATTGGTATAATGGCACAGCAAGCACTCAACATGAGAGAACATGCTGGGACACTATTTTTGTCCTTCTAAAGTTCAAATGCAGCGTCATCCACTTCCCTCTCATAAACTTTTACCCCCTTTGTTAGGACGTGACATTATCTAACTGCATTCTCATCTCCACAGACTAACACTTTAAAGAGGGACCCCAGAAGTGCTTTTTCAGTATGAGAGAAAACTTGAGATGCAGGCTTTTCTTAATTTCTTTATCCCCTCCTACTTTCAACCCGGAGCAGCAAAATGTTAACCCTAAAATCCCTTGGCTTCTATGATGTTTCCTATTGAGGACCCAATACTGTGAATTTTCTGCTGTGGATCATTTAATTGAGGGAGGATTTGGACTTCTTAATCCCATACTTGTAAGCCTATTTTTTTTTGTTATTTGCTCCTTGGTTGCCCCTTAAATGGACACTTGAGATTCCAAGTGAAGCTGGAGCAGGTTCAATAGGGTTTCCTTTGGCGAAGAGAACATACTTTCAGGATCATTACAATGGAGCCCGCCTTTTTCTTCAAAAATCCAAAACCAAAATCTATCTGGATTGTCTCTGCTCCCCATTTCTAATGTGATTTAAGTCCTCCACCAGACCCACCAACAAATAATTGTACAGACAAGGGAAAAGTAAGCAAAACATGTAGTGCATAATATAAGAGGATAGAACTGTGTTTGTCCTAATTTGATACACACACTTAAGCTATAGTTACTGTAATAGATCCAACCTTGTTGGGTCTATCAGTTTCATAGGATTTGCTCTTGAAGAGAGAAAACTCAATTTGCCCCACCTTTTTACCTGCATGACATTGTGACAACTCCACCATCATGCTAGTTGCTTCTAGTGATGGACCTTGATGTCTCCTCTTTCTTTTCCACCTACTGCCCTCTGTCCTGTAGTGAACAATTTCATGTTTGGCGAACTTCTCTCAACTTTTAGAGAGTTTTTTGATCATCAGAAATTATATAAACCATTGTCGAGAACATTACATCTAAACATATCTCTAGAAATGATACAAACTATGCTGCCAACCCTATAATATATTGCAGTTGAAGGTATTTTTGGTTTGCTGATTTGACTTTACCATATCAAAAAGCATCATAAATATGTGTTTGGCATTGTATAGCTTATATTTAAGAAAAAGTTACAAATTATAATATTTTTTTAATCAAAGTTTTAAAAGAGTTTTTTTTTATAGGATTAAAACTATAATGTGTTGATTAACTAAATATTCTTAATCCGTGATTGAAATAAAATACAGACCGTACCACTTCACACTATATAAATAAATAGATGTTAAAGCGTTTTAAAATGTATTAATTTAATGATTTTTAATTAAAAAAATAACAATTCATGAAATTACTTTGAATTCTAATAGGGATAAAGCCGCATGCTCTTAAAACTTGACTAAACCATGAAGGGGTTAATAATTTTCTTAATAAGCTTTGTTTTCTTGAGTATTGAGAGTTAATCAACATGTTGATTTGAAGAGTGATTAACTTCTTCACAAGAGCTTGTCAGTGATACGTAAATCCCAAGTGATTAATGGAGATTTATTATTAATTATGAAGAATAATGTCATGATTTTAGGTTTTAAAATAGTTCATATTTTACAATCTATTCCTTGCAAAGAAAGATTTAATTTCTACTACCATTCATTATTGCTCTCATACTTTTTTATTTATTAACATGGGTGTTTGAGTTAACTTGCGCACACCTCGACTAATTTCACGGGCCCTGAAGTTATCGACTATATAAACCTTCAGTGACCATCATATTAACAACTACATGACTCGAACCTAAGATCACAAAAAAAAACAAAACCTTTTATTGCTCTCATACTTCTACTTTATTTACGACCATTAATGGCTTTAACTTCATTTACTAAGAATTAAAAAGAAACAAGAAATTTTTGTTATGTATTTACTTTCCAAGCATCTCTTTTCATGGCTTGTCCAAATTGATGGCTACTTTTTTGTATTGTTTTAATGGGGGGATTAATTGCTTTTATACGTTTTTTAGTAGGTAATGGTAGCTACTTTGTTACACCTTAAATAGTAATAATTAAGTCAAGGCAATTATGTACTCCTCCACTATCAAATAGCATTCATCTTGTCATGCATGTCTTTGGCAATCCATTTTTCTATACAATTCTTGATTTCCTTATTTATATTTGACTTTAGGGGACAATTATTTATGCATACAACTTTGACTTTATGAATTTTATTAAATAAAATCATTCTCTCCATGACTAGTGTTAGATTAAATGAATACCGTTGGATCTTAATAATATATATTATCTTAAAATATCTAATCGAAAAGGTTTGAACTAGTGCAAGTGGAGAAACATAAAGCCAACATATTAAATTATTACTTAGAAAAAAGATAACCCAAAAATAATTGAGAGTTTATTAAGAATTTTACTTATAAAATATATTAATTTTATTATTCATTTAGCTAATGCACATTAAACTATTGAGTTAAAACTTGAAATTAGTTGTGTAATATATTAATGTGATGTCTCTATACAATTTTTTTGAGTTATTATATCCTTATATAATACTTGTACTATATTATTGTCTTATGCTATGCTTTGGGTTAGATTAAATTTTTTTATGTAAAAAATATATAGATGTTTTTAATGTTTTTTCTAATTACAAAAAATTAAAATAGTGTGAGAATTGATTATATGTAATTTAATCGTCTTGACAGGTCTAAAAACAATTCAAATGACGTATAAAAATATAATCTGTTAATCCAAAAAATTATAATAAATTGTTAGTGTTCGAGTACAATTTCAAGCCTTTAAGTATTACTCTGTTTCATGGTAGTGATACTATTGAAACATCATGTAGGTTCATTAAATCTTCCCACTTATTAGATACGTTAATAATGGAGATTTGCTTAGTGCTTTACATGCAACTCTAGTCAATTGAAAAAAATACACCATTATTTTTAAGTTCAAATAGTAGATGTGACTATGCCTTAGTGCTCAACACACACTCTTCCATTCTCTTTCTCACTAAAAAGACTATCTAAAATTGTGTCTCCATTATTTATTTAATTTTTTTTTTGGGAATTTCTCCTCGTTGAACATTAACAAGATATTCTAAAATTTCATGTTTTTTTTGGATGATTCTTTAAATAAATTTTAAAATATATATTAAGAGAATCTTTTTTTTCCCATAATTGTTGACACAAGACTAACATTTCTTCTCTCCTTAATTCTAACACACAAAATTATTGTGTTAATTTCAACACAAATTTGATTGAGTACTTTGTGGATTTCATGTGAAGTCTTATGAGACAATTTGTTTTTTGGGCTTCAAGGACATTTCCGGGCACAATTTATTTAGCATGTAATTTGATGCCGATGGATTTTTCTTCTTTTCTGCCATGGAAGTGGTGCTAGGAAGTTGTTGGGACTACTTTCTCATGTTGAATAAAACCCTTGTTGATCATGGAATTTCTGACGCGCATATCATATGAAGTGTTGAAACATGACAATAAAAAGCATATATATCAAATCGGGTCCTACGAATAAAAATGGGCAAAATCAACTGCTAAATAAATCATTAAATTTCTTGACATTTTCCGGTTCCTAAAATGCTTGTGGTTATTAAACCAAATGCCTTCTTTGTATCAATTCTTACAACTTTCTTTGACAACGTTTTTCATGGTAATTTGATGCCATCACACAAAAATTCATATATACACACACACACACACACACACACACACACACATATACATTCTAAACTTATAATCAGTTATGAAATATTATTATAAATATAATTTCAATTTCAATTTTGAAATCATGATTAGTGCCGGTTCATCAATGCAGCAGAATATCCATCATAAACAAGAAACTCACGGTTACAAAGTTTGAATCTTCGTAACTGTAACTCTCTTTTGAAACTCTCTTCTTGGTCTTCAATATCCGCTAGCTAGCTGGAGATGTAACAGTTACAAAGTTTGAATTTTTGTAACTGTAACTCTCTTCTTGGTCTTCAATGTCTGTCAGTTACAAAGTTTGAATCTTTGTAATGGTAACTCTCTTCTTGGTCTTTAATGTTTGTTATCTTATGACGCGCATATCATATGAAGTATTGAAACATGGCAATAAAAAACATATATATCAAATCGGGTCCTAGGAATAAAAATGGGCAAAATCAACTGCTAAATAAATCATTAAATTTCTTGACATTTTCCGTTTCCTAAAATGCTTGTGGTTATTAAACCAAATGCCTTCTTTGTATCAATTCTTACAACTTTCTTTGACAACGTTTTTCATGGTAATTTGATGCCATCACACAAAAATTCATATATACACACACACACACACACACACACACACACACATATACATTCTAAACTTATAATCAGTTATGAAATATTATTATAAATATAATTTCAATTTCAATTTTGAAATCATGATTAGTGCCGGTTCATCAATGCAGCAGAATATCCATCATAAACAAGAAACTCACGGTTACAAAGTTTGAATCTTCGTAACTGTAACTCTCTTTTGAAACTCTCTTCTTGGTCTTCAATATCCGCTAGCTAGCTGGAGATGTAACAGTTACAAAGTTTGAATTTTTGTAACTGTAACTCTCTTCTTGGTCTTCAATGTCTGTCAGTTACAAAGTTTGAATCTTTGTAATGGTAACTCTCTTCTTGGTCTTTAATGTTTGTTATCTTATGACGCGCAATCATATGAAGTGTTGAAACATGGCAATAAAAAGCATATATATCAAATCGGGTCCTAGGAATAAAAATGGGCAAAATCAGCTGCTAAATAAATCATTAAATTTCTTGACATTTTTCGGTTCCTAAAATGCTTGTGGTTATTAAACCACATGCCTTCTTTGTATCAATTCTTACAACTTTCTTTGACAACGTTTTTCATGGTAATTTGATGCCATCACACAAAAATTCATATAGACACACACACACACACACACACATACATTCTAAACTTATAATCAGTTACGAAATATTATTATAAATATAATTTCAATTTCAATTTTGAAATCATGATTAGTGCAGGTTCATTAATGCAGCAGAATATCCATCATAAATAAGAAACTCATGGTTACAAAGTTTGAATCTTTGTAACTGTAACTCTCTTTTGAAACTCTCTTCTTGGTCTTCAATATCCGTTAGCTAGCTGGAGATGTAACGGTTACAAAGTTTAAATCTTAGTAACTGTAACTCTCTTCTTGGTCTTCAATGTCTGTCAGTTACAAAGTTTGAATCTTTATAACAGTAGCTCTCTTCTTGGTCTTTAATGTTTGTTATCTTCTTATGCTTAAGACCGTGGAGGGAAATATCATCATACCTAGTAATCTCCGCTGAAGTGTCACAATTGTTTTTTTTTAATTTATGTGGTGAAATTTTAAAAAAAATCTCTTACAACTTAATTTACTTTTTGTCCTTTCTTTTGTATGGCATATTGTAGCTTCCTTTGGCAACTAGTACGATGAGTATAGATTTTCTTTAATTTTATAATTTCTTTTCTTACCATTCTTAACCATAAACAATATATATATATATAGTTTACCAAGTGTCTATTTGTTTTCGTTATAAAAATTATATTTAAAAAAAAACATCAAAAAATATTTTTAAAAACTTAAAATGTAGCAAACCGTGTAGATAAATGAGAACTAAAATTAAATAACAAATAGCTGAATTGAAGATTTAAGTGACAATTTTTTTTGTCTCAATATATACCTTTTGAGGGGCACACTTTCTTGAAAAATTAACATTTCTCCTTTTACTTTAAAATCTATAAGCAAAATCAGGAGGGAGTGCTACTAATTAATGCATGTTCATTTACTCCTGAACTCAAATCTCCGAGAGACCCTGCCAAAAAAGAAATTGATGGTACAAATGATGCAAAAGGCAAGCAAATATTGGTGGATTATTAAAGGAAATTGAACTATGTTGCCCTTAAAATGACAAATTTCCTTTTTTTTTATTTATGGCTAAAGAATTCATTTAAGGTGTTAAATCAAATTTAGTTGAGGCATGCTTTAGAGAGGAAAATCATTGGCTCCCTTCATGTGAATGGGATTTTTATATCTAACCCCCCGAGGCACTATCCTACTGGGAACTTTAATCAATTGACCTTAATTGCCACCTATAACCCACCCCACTAGGAACTTTCAGAATTCCTAATGTTTGACAGAATTTGTGGTGTTCCTTGTTTCAAATTCACACTTAGTACATGTTTGGTAGGAGGGATCAAAGGGGTAAGAATTTACCCTTATATTTTTTTATCCTTTTACTTATGTTTGATACAAATTTAGAAGAAGGAGAAGTTTTCAAGAAAGTTAATGGTAAGCCATGACATTTAGCTAGAGGTTTCAAACCAAATCCCAAATATTTGGGAGGAGGTTGATGGGAGACGCAACCAAGACGGAGTGGCATACATACGTGCATGGACTGGGCCTCCAAAAAAACCATGGTCAACATACGCTGAAGAAATGCTTACAATTATAGAGGTTATACGTGTATGGCAACCATATTTATTGGGGAGGAAGTTCTTCATTCAAATCAACCAACGCAAGCTAAAATATTTTTTGGAACAATGTTTGGCAAAACCAAAGCAACAAAAATGGATAGCCAAATTGCTAGGCTACGTTTACGAGATCACTTATCACTTAGGCTGTGAAAATTAAGCAACAGATGCTTTCTCACGCAAACCCAACAGTCTAGTCCTTAATTGCCTCCATGTACCTACCATAACCATATGGGATGAAGTTCAGAAGGTATATAAAGGAGATCCATGCATTCAGACAGTCACTTAATTGGTGAAAACTCAAACCGAAGGGTTATATATACAATGACAAGGGTTATTCTACTTTAGAGGCAAAGTAATCATTCTTTCCCAAGGGGAGTTATGGAAAAAGCTGCTACACAAGGCTTTCGACACAAAAATTAAGGGCATTCAAGAGTGTTGTGGACATTTGAACAATTGGCTTAACAATTTTATTGGCCTAAAATGTATCAAGAAGTCCAAAAATACATCCAATGCTGTGAAGTATGTCAAAAGATGAAATCCAAGACATTCTCACCTACCAGACTTCTTCGACCATTGCCCATTTCGTGCCAAGTATAGGATGATATCACTTTCGACTTCATTAAATGACTGCCCACTTCCCATAACAAGGACACAGTATTGGTAGTAGTGGACAAGTTAAGTGAAGCTGCACATTTCCTAACCTTAACTCATCCATTTACTGCTAAAGGTGTGGTTGAAAAATTTATGGAAGGGATTATTAAGTTGAATGGGTTGCCAAAATCCATCATCAGTGATCTCGATCTAGCCTTTATTAGAAGGTTTTGCAAGAATTTTTTTAAATGTCAGGCACCAAGTTACAACTTAGCTCTGCCTATCATCCGTAAATCGACAACTAAACAGAAATGGTCAACTGCTATGTGAAGCAGTATCTTCGGTGCTTTGTGCATCAATAGTCGTGCAAGTGGAGTGCCTATCTTCCTTAGGCTGAGTCATGGTATAATACAACGTACTATGCCTCAACAGGAATGACTCAATTACAGGCATTATACGGGCATCCGCCCCCTTCATTCCCACCTTATCATAACAATTTCTCTTCCATCAATGAAGTGGATGGGAAACTGATAACTAGAGATGCGATACTACGATAGCTCAAAGCCAATTTGAAAACCTCAATCAATCGCATGAAAAAAAATGGCTGATAAAAAAAGAAGGGATGTCACATTCGAAGTAGGTGAAATGGTGTTTCTCAAGTTGCATCCCTATCGGCAACAATCAGTTTTTAAATGTGCCCACTAGAAGCTTGCCAGTCGATTTTATGGTTCGTATCCTATGATACAATAAATTGGAGTGGTTTCTTATAAACTTCAACTGCCAACAGGAGCCCACATTCACTTAATTTTTCACATTTCCCTCTTAAAGAAATTTGTTGGCGAGCATACACTGTCCTTTACTGAGTTGCCGCCCATAACTGATGGAGCGATCGTACTTGAGCATACACTGTCCTAGCACATTCTGGATTCTTGTTGGATAAAAAAGAGTAAGAAGTTTTAAGAAAAACACTTGGTTCAATGGAAACATTTGCCAGCTGAAAAGGCCATGTGGGAGACGCATTAGTCATTTCTTGAGCAATTTCCAAATGTGAACCTTGCAGACAAAAGTCCACCCGATAGGGAAAGTATTGATAAGCCATGACGTTCAGCTAGAGGTTTCAAATCCTAAATATTTAAGAGGAGGTTGATGGGAGACGCAAACAAGACGTAATGCATGGGAGTGGTGTGCATACGTGCATGGATTGGGTCTTAGCAACGTGCATGGACTGGGTTTTAGCAGTTAAAGAAATTTATGCTTGATGTTATCGTTCTATTGCATTTTATTTCAGTAGTACATGGAGTCCATTTCTATTATTTTATTTGTTAGGCGTTAGTTACTAGTAGTGGCCTTAAAATGTTCCTCTATTTTTAGCTTATTTTGTTAGTCAATTTCATTCATATGGTCTACTATTTAAGCAGTCGTGGATTATCAATAAGCGATAGAAAAATTATTCCAATTAAACTATGATACATCTTCACTTAAAAAGGGTATTTTCATGAGCATTTTTATTTATATTTAAACGGATCCTATCAGTTAATCCCAAAAAAAGGATTAAATGTTAACATTGTCAAAGGAGAAATGATGGAATTAAACTAAGTTTGTATTAAGTTTCTATCCTTATGGTCTAAGGATTTGATCACTTAGTAATTGTTGGTTTTTTACTTGACATAGAACTTATTAATCCTTGTTAAAATTATTTTCTTGATTGATGTAGGATTTTTTATTTGTTAGTTAGAGCTTCTATTTCTATAAATATAAGAGCTTAATCTTGTGTCTCTTTGGTTAAAAAAAACACTAATGCTATGTGTGGTTTATAAAAAAAATTGTGTTGTGTATATCAAATAATTATCTCGACCTAATAGCTTAAGCTGTTAGGTGAGGTCCTAGGATATGAATTATATTATTCTCTAACACACCCCCTCAAGTAAAAGCTATTTGAACTTGAAACTTGCACAGGCCCACATTACCCTGTGCTTAATTTTTATCAAATAAATGGGGATGGTTAGATTTCAACTCGTGACCGCCTGGTCATTAAGGCTCTGATACCATGTCAAAGAACCAATTCAACCTAAAAGTTTCAACTGTTAGGTGAAACCCCAAGATATGATTTATATTATTCTCTAATACACCCCCTCAAATGAAAACCCTTTGGGCTTGAAACTTGCACAGACTCTAATATCATATCAAAAAACTAATTTAACCCAGTAAATTAAGCTGTTAGGTGAGGTTCTAGAATATGATTTATATTATTCTCTAACAGTTTAAAAGGAGGTTAGCATGGTCCAGGTCTTGTAAAAAAAAAAACATTTTTAACTTTTCTTTAAACAATTTAAAATTTTAAGATCAAAACAAGTAAAATTTAAGTTTTTTCTTTGTAGAAAATTTTTTCTAATCTTGGCCCCCTTAAAAAAATTTACGGCTTAAGTTGCAACTTAAATTTTAAATAATTAATAATCAATAAAATAAAATAAAGTCTTGTAATTTTTAGATATTTAGTTTTTCAATAATAGAGAAGAAAGTTTTAAAGGAAGAAAAATTGTGGGCCATACCAAACAAGAATTTAGAGAGGTTGGAGAAACGTAAGAAAAATGGCATGACAAAGTTCGGCAAATGAAAATGAAGGCTGTCCTTTAGGTTTTCTACCATGGCTAGAACAACCTTGCACACATTTTAAGCATCTTTTATACAATAATTATCTACATTTTGCTTGGCATCACCCATTGTCGTGGGAAAAAATAGTTAAAATAAATATTTTAGGGTTCGATAATTTTGTCAATAAGGGACTACTGCTTCTTCTTCTTCTTCTTCTTCTTCTTCTTCTT
>Ga0325405_1001724_pt1 | contig 22372 bp, 16 predicted proteins | sample PopdelMetagenome_21_FD_205663 | JGI IMG/M metagenome (GOLD analysis project Ga0325405, IMG submission 205663) | Populus deltoides microbial communities from Bellville, Georgia, United States - Xylem-Control-R2 | ecosystem: Host-associated > Plants > Phyllosphere > Stem > Wood/Secondary xylem...
TTAAAGTTGAACATTATGCAACTGCACATTAAAGGTTATCATCCTTTATACAAAGAACAGTAGCAAAATAATAGAAAGCACAGTCCCCATATGTTCGATAATCTTTCAATCGTACCTCTTAAATCTCCAAGCTGACACAGAAAATAGTGGTCTATCCTGCCAGCATATAAGTAAGCATCCATTCTCTTCTTTGATTTTGTATCCATCATAGCCATAGCTTTGCAATAATCTGTTTGCCTGCAGCCTACCATGGTAGCTCAGAGGAATGCTCCCAAACCCAGCTAACTCGAGCCTTAGGATCCATTTTTCCAACTTCTCATGCCTCTCCTTTCTCTCAGTTCCCTCACAAGCGATGATGTTCTTAATTTCCTCCCCAAATAGCATCTTCTCAACCTTGTGCCGCTCTAATGATGCTCTCGATACAGTAGACTCCAAGCAATCAAATAGTGCAGCATAAAAATTCAAAGCTTTTGTGACCCTCTCCATTAAAGTAAACTCGTTATGATTTGATTCCTGCTCAGTTATCACCATCAATTTCGGTGAGAGACTCCTAAGTGCATTTAGAAAGCTGCTCATCTTCGGTGAAGCAGAAAGAGATAGAGGAGATAATGCTGAGTCAGGACTAGAGCTATAGACGTTGACCAAATCTTTCTCAAGCCATTCACCTAGAGTATGTCGGTTTTGGTTCATCCGTAAGACTGTCTGAAAATGGTTAGAGCTTGGATTCTTAGATCCTGATGGAGAGTTCCTTTTATGCATCTCATCATCCATGGCCAGGAGAGCATGCAGCTGAAGTACAGAACTGACAGCAAGAGCTTCTCCAGTCTTAACCCGCAAATTTCCAAGGTCAAGATTCTCTAGTTTGCTCACAATAGGATTGAACTGAAATGGGATGTCTAGCTTTTCAGCTTCTTCAGTCAGCCGAAGAGCCATTTGCCCTAACACCTCTTTCTTCTCATGAATACCTGTTATTCTCAAATGAGGTGGTCCTTCTGGCCGTGCGCTTAATGTTTGAAGAAGATTGATCCACTGGGCAGGCTCAGAGGAATTGAGATCGATGATATGAACCATCTTCTCCCCTTCCATGGATTCTATAATGGCCTCATTTGTGATCACGTATGAAAGCTTTAAAAAGGGACAGAGCTCAAAGAATAATCTTTGAACAACAATTTCTTCAGATATCAAAGATACTTGTTTTGGATTGAGAGCTTTGTGCAGACCAGGCCATCCTTTAAGAATGCGATCAGCAAGTGCTGCAGTGAAGTAAGCAGCAATCCGCTGCATCGTATCGCCATCAGGAGAGGCAAGATGGGAGATGTGCTCAAGGCTAATATTTGCATTCTCAACACTACCAACCGCTACATGGTTAGCGCAGGCAAGAAGAAGATGGATCAGACACAAACCCCTCTCTTCAGATTTCAGTTCCCTCAACCAAGGGTATGGTGATCCTATCCCTGGCGACAGTTGCATCCATGGAAAGAACAGGTGAGGTGAAGTTACAGATGATGATCCCTCTTCTTGAACCATTCCTGCCATTAACGACGAGACTAAACTCAACACCCTGAACAAGAAAATATGACATGAAACATACTAAAAAATAAGTCCATGTTCGATGAATAAACTACATAACATATACCTAAGTAAAAATTGTAAAATAGTCCAGAAACAGAAGATCATGATCTTTTCTACCATCATCTCAGTAAGATTCTTGGACTCATCTCGGTTAAAGGGTTAATAAGTATTATTTTTTGCTTTCTTACATCTTCCAAATGACTAATCACAGCCTGTTAGAATATCTAAATACACACGAACACAAAACATAAGGTGATGGTTAAATTCCTAGGAAAAGAAAAAAAGATCCAAGACAGGAAAACTGAAGAAAATTAACACTCCTTGTTACAAAGAAACAGAGAAATGTAAACAGAACAAGCCAAATAGTTATGTCAAGCTAAATTCAGAGAACTTTCTTCTTAGCTGAGGAATTGAGAAAAATTTCTTCCTCCAACTTTTTCTCAGTGAACAAGCAGAAACAGTTAATTTCCAGATAAATATCATTCAATTCTTAAGAGTACAACGTCAAGAACCCTCCAGTAAGTATCTCTTTTCTCAATAATCACACTCACAATCAAACAGTCCAGTTTCCATTCTTTTCCCGCGCAATCTCTGTAACCAAACACAGCAAGAAACCAAACAAAACACACAGACACGGAGAAAAGCAAGCTCTACTGGTTTATGTTTCTGACAAAAAAACGAAGAAGAATTCAGAAATTTGCTCAATTATGTACCAAAACAAGAAACAGAGGCGGAGAATTACCAGGGAGAGTTCACTGGTTTTCTCCTGTGAATTACAGTTCAAAACCAGCAGTGAATCAAAATCCAGGTTTTGATATTCACAAGAAACCCACCAAAACCCCTGAAGAAAGTTTCAAGCTTGGTCCCTCAATTCTCCCAATCCATCAAAGTGAACCAAGAGCTATCCGCTCTACTCTACAAAGGTTTCCTCTCTGGCCTAACCTTTTGTTTACAAAATGAGCAGTGAAATGGGAATTAAAGCTCTTGACTTTTAGGGTACTTTCCATGTTTGCTTTAGAGACAAAACAAGTGGTTGTTTTGTCACTACTTGTTTTGTTGTCCATGGAGGGGGATCAGAGGGAATAATGGAATTTCTTGAAAACCAGAGCCCCCTAGATTACCTCTCTCTCTCTCTAAATTCTGTGTTGTCTGTATCAGTCTCTCTAGAAACACTCTTGTCATGGTGTGGAGTGGATGGGAATAATAGCTGGCCAAAAGCATGTGTTTTATGCTCGAACACAACAAGAATACAAGGGTGCCCCAACAAAACAAAACAACACCATTGCTTGTTGCTTAGTGGGTGATAGTGGGCATTGCAAGGCAAATCCTAACAAAGTGCCAACAAAACCACTATTTGTTTCTTCTCAAAGGGCATTAGACCATTAGACTATCCACTTGTTACTGTCTTCCTGCATCAGGACAAAGAGACGAAAAACCTTTGGTAAAAGCCAAAAGTAGATTGAAGTCTTTAACTTTAGGTGTGGAACTTTTGGTGGGAGTTCTTGGAATATCTAGTCCCATTCCTCGTTCACAATAAATGCATGAGATAACTACAATTCAATCCCAAATTTATATGCTAATTTACATATGAGTTCTCAACCTTCAAGATCTAGCCGGATTTTCCCTAGATTTACATGCTCATACTCGACTAATGGATTCGGATATTGATATTGATTTTAAGTGTCATCTTTGTTGAAATACGAATTTTAGGTTACAGGGGTGTCCAAATTTTAGATAGAGATATGGAGATCATTTGAATAATTCTTTTTATATATCAAGCTAAGTTCAAAATATCCACTCTAAAAAACAATTAATGTTATCCAATTCAATCTATGCTTTCATATATTTTTATTTTTTCAAAATGTTCAATTTATGCTATGTTTAAGCCTAAATATCCAATAATAAAAAGCATGAATTTGATACGTGAAAAACATTTTTAAAAACATTTGTAAGTCATTTAAAACACTGATGTTATCCGATTGTATCATCATCTCCTTCCTCTTTCAATTCAATCTATAGCAATGGTGAGAGCAGAGGAAAGTGAGCTTAAGATGCCAATTTTATGTGCAGAAAACAAATATAGAGATGATGAAAACATGCATGCTTAACCAAAGGAGGCTTGGGGAAAAATTAGCAAGATTCTAGAGGTTTAGGATTGGATTTTTAATAACTATATAAGTTGGAGACTGATTTCTAGTCGTCCCTAAATGCTTTTTTTTTTATAGATAAATCTCATAAAATCAAATCCTCAAAGATAGACCATGTCTTTGTGAGGTTAGTGGTATACCACATCATCACTATGAGAAGCTGAATATATATGTAAGTGGAAGTTACAGCAATATTTTTATGACACCCACTTACCTAATTGTTAATTATTTTCTTCGTTTCTCACTTTATTTTTGCGTGATCTTTGTCTATTTAGTGGTGATGATGATGGAATCAATGACAATAGCAATGACCTACATTGGTCTATGTGTTGGCTCCCCTTGTGCGTGAGTTCCTTGTTTGAGGGATGTTCCCACTTCCCATTGATGAATACTTTTGGAGGTTAATTTTAGGCACAAAGAAAGTTCATTGAATCTACCACACACATTCAATCTTCTTTCATTCTTTTATAAGCATTGCTTTATTTTATCTAGAAAGGGAATTAAGACCATGTAATATCATATTGTTGAGTACCATGTTTTTTGTAAGGGTATGAGAAAAAGAAAAGTCCAATGTTATTTTCATAATAACTACTAGTGATAAATATAAGGAGAAAAATTAAAAAAAAATCAGTTGACTAGGTTTGGTTTGGTCATATCGATCAAATTATTCAAAATAGGTTAGTAGCAGAGGGTCAAAATGCAATCAAAAACACTCACTAAATACAAAATTGAGATCAGATATCCTTTATTCATTCATGGGGGTTGTCAGTTCAACGTCTAGTTATTATCTTTGGTAGAGAAAGGATGTGATTGTATGCATAGAAACGCTTAATATTCTTTTGGCAATTCTTGTTTAGATTAGTTTGTGAGAGGAGCTAGAAAGACAGGAGAAAAAAAATCGAGATTTTCCTATGAATTGTAGCTTATCGGTCATAACAATGTTTAGTGGGGGTGTTTTCAAGGGAAAGCATTTAGATGCCATTTTGTACCTTAGTGGCCTGGCATGGTTAGTAGCAAGGAGAAGGACCTGAAATTCAGCCAAACCTAGGAGATTGTAGTAGAGGTGGAGATTTAAGACAAAACGTGAAGGACCCACGATGGTGTGTGATGTGATGAAGGAGCTTGGCTAGTTCTTTCATCTTAATTTGGATGGATTCTCTTCGTTAAGCTAAGCTTGGTGGTGTACGAGAAAGGAATAATATTTGACACAAGAGAAAGAAAGGGTTAATGAAGAGGACAAGCCCTTGTCTTCAATTGATGGTCTAGCGTTTTAGCCTTAGTCACGAGGTAGAAACTCCCAAAAATAAGACAAACTTCAACTCTTTGCCAAAGATCAAGTGGCTAATTACTTGTCATTCTTATCTGGGTAGGGTAATTAATGAGAATCCTTAAAAAAAATACTAAGAAAACTAGCAGAGGATTGCAAATATCCTAATCCAAATAAAAGATATCGAGTTCATATTCAGATATTGTTTAGTATCGTGATAATTTTTGTTTTTTTGTCCAACCACAAAAGAAAAAACTATGAATCATGAGCTTAACAGCTATAGAATAGCATAAGAGGGGAGGAAAGGTATTGGAGACAACTCCACCCAGCACTTTCTAACTACACCTTATGATTTCTAACTCAATCACGCTGGGTTGATAAACCAGAAGTAGCAGTTTTCATACACCAAAACTAAGTTTTTTTACTGATTAGATACTAATTAAGTTATAATTAACCCAACAATTAATTGCTTTATACAGCATAATAGTACGTAGCTGGAACTCTGGGAATAGTTAAGGTGCTGGCTGCATTTCATTTTTCTTCTGGAAAGTATGACTTGAAGAGAGTAGGCATGCACTTTCACTAATTGGTTCTCCAGGTGTTGCATATGTGGATCATCAGCTGGCTTGTGATCCTGTTGAGCTGTAGCACCATGTGTTCATAAAAGTATGATCGATAAGCCTTGCTAAAGAACAAATTAAGTCACTTTGCAAGAGAGAATTGGTTGACAGAAAAAGCCCATCTGAGGTGAACCCACTTTCTAATTCTCCTGTATTTTGTCTCAACAGCCCTTCATTCTGTGTCGTCTATTAGTATATACGAGTGCAAATTAGTGCTCAACTTAATGTATTCGATTTTAGTACTATGCTTACTATTACTTCTATTTTTTTTTTTTAAAGCTTCAATGGATTTTAATTAGGTCTTGAGTCAATCTTAATTTTTAATCAAGTCACATTAAAAACAACTTTTTTATTTTTCATAAACCCAGCACCTTTAAATTCTAGATTAACCTGTTAAATAAGTTATTACTAATCAGACTAAACAAACAAGGGTGGAGACATATAGTGGTTATAAAACACATGCGAAGAGATAATCTAGAAAGCCACATGCTTTCAGCCTTGTTAGAGAATGACCAGTTTTTTTTGGCAATCTTTGACATTTCAGGAGTTTAGGTAGGCATGTCGCCCGGTATCTTTTGACTCATCTACCTGGTGTTCTCCGACTTGCTCAAGATTGTGTTTATATTGAATATATATTAGTTAAACAAGCACTATTGTTGGACCTCAATTTCAATGAAATATTCAATGCCTAATCTTTTAATTAGGCCATTTACACCAAATTAATCATATATAAATAACTCTGTTAAAAAAAAATATATATATATATATATATATATGAGGTAAACAACAAATTCATCTTGGATATATTATGTTTCGAAAGCATTCTAGAAAATTGATTTGAGTAGCAGTCAATGATATGCAATTTTTTATTTTTTGTCAGTAATTTCAAACCTATTTTGTAATGAGAAGTCAACAAACTAATTAGAATTATGAAAGGAAAAATCTAAAATGGTGGAAAGAAATTATTTGGCTTTTTTGGACATATTCCTTTAATACTACATATATATACTTCACAAAAAAGTTTAAAAACTGACAATTGATTTACTTTCATTCTTGAAAAATATTGTTTTTTGTTTTGTCGTTTGATCATGAACAAACATGTTAAGAAAACTCTTTACTTAATAATTATAATTGTATGGCTTTCTTGTGATACTAACTAGTATAAGGGTCATGCGACCTCAATTATTATAAGTAATGCATACAGAAGCAACAAATTAGTTCTTGGATGTCTTTTAATGGAAGAACCTTCTCATCTTTTTTTATATAATCGCATTCTATTTTATAATCTCTTTCAGTCATAGTTATTTTAAAGCACACAACAAGACAAAATAATCATCAAAGATTGTTGGACTTCAATACCAGTTGACGCAAACAAAAATAAAGGATAAAAAGGTTTGTTGTATTTCAAAACTCTCAATGACTAAAAACATCATAAATATAAGAAGACAACTAAAATATTTAATTTTTTATGTATTCAAGTCTCCACTTGTAAAAAGACTATTGCAATCCTTTATATAGAAAAATATAAAAACCATAATAATACTTAATAGAAAAAAATAAACTAGGAAAAATATTCCCTTCAAATAAATAAAAAAAAGCCTAGAAAAGCATCATAATAAAAAATAGAAAAATATTTATTTCCCTATATATATATATATATATATATAAAGATCTTGCTTGAGTCTCTCCTAGTTGGGAAAACCTCGTCTTTGAGTTCAGTCTTCAGTTAAAAATTATCTTCCATCATGAACATTTTTTTATGTGTAGATTATCCCATTGTAGATTTCTAATACAACATTTTTGTGTAAGCCATCTCATTATTAGTACCGCCACCAGGATTTTGAATGATAGCAACTGACGCAAACAAAAACAACACATTAATTCTTTGACTTATTTTTCTCGAGAGAAAACTTCCTCGTACTATTCTACACAAGCACATTATATTATGCAACCTCGTCTAGCTATGGTTTTTTCTATAGCACATAGTATAGATAATCATTAATAATCGTTAAGTTCTTTTCGAGTCATGGTTGTTTAATAGCCCACAACAAACAAAATAGCTTAGGATTGTACCATATAGCAAGCAATAACCTAAAATCATTGGCCTCTTATATCAATTGACACCGACAAAAATAACAAACTAGTTCATGTACATCCTTTTTCCATAAAAAAAAACCTCTTCTTTTATACGAACACGTCTTGTTATATAACTTTTTTCAGTTATGGTTGTTCTACATCAAATAACAAAGTAAAAGAACCATGGTTATTGGGCTCTAATACTAATTAATGCAAGCAAGAGTGAAGGATAAAATGGTTTGTTACATGTACATGTCAAAATCTTAAAAAAAAACAAAAAAAACCCTAAGTTCATGTCTCTATTTGTCAAAAAAAAATTACAATTCTTTTTATAGAAAATACTAAAAAAATATTAATAATACTGAATAGGAAAAAAAAACTAGAAAAGATATTCCCTTAAAATAGAAAAGCATCATAATAAAAAATAAAAAAATAAAAAATATTTTTTTTCTTAAAAAAAAAAAACCGATTCTGTATCAGTAGGTCTCATGGTATGAAATGGCTCATAACTACGATCATCAACCCAACACTCCAAATTGAATTTCATTGAAAAGTGGAAGCATCCGGAGGGAAATCCACTTACATAACTGTACCTACCATTGATGGCTTTAGCCCCAATGGCGAGGAAGCTTACGCCCCACGTTATTATTTAAGATTCAAATATCACGAGATACATTTTTCTGTAAGTACACTGTTTAATTATAAATAATTTATTTAGAATCTGAATATAATTTAATTAAAATCTGATTAATTAAGAGAGAATTTAATGTTGGTACATGAAACTAATTGGACTAACCCTAATTGTTAGTTACAAAACCTTAGAACTACTAACAAACACAACTAGGATTTCTTCCCATCGAGATCCCAATACTACAAATGACACGCCAAGTATAAAACCTAACAACAATCAAACACAACTTGGATTGATCATTCCTCGGAAATCACAAAATAATTTCACCATGAAACCCTCAGCAACTTCTTCTTTGATCATTCTAAACGTTTTCATCATTTTACTAGCCTTCATTCCCTTCTCTTCTTCCTATTTTTTGCCTCCCTCAGTCCAAGGATCAGCCATGGTGCACCAAAATTATACAGCAATATCGAGTTTTCGAGTACTGAATAGAAGAGGTTTAATTCAGTGTCCTCAGCCCAACCCTTACCTTCAAATCAATGTTAGCTCAGAAAACAGCCTCTTGTCAGACAATGAATATGTCAATGTTACTGTCAGTGGAGTTTTTCTTCCTTCGGATGATGACTGGGTTGCCATGATATCACCTTCTGATTCCGAGTAAGAGTTTGTAGATGTGCATGTAGACATGCACATGAATTGAATTATTTTTTTAATCTTTTCTTAGCATACCTTTACTGTGTATCATGGAATTCTTTTTGTGTTGTTTTGATGTATGATATATTGTCTCTAAATATCTATATTGCAGTGTCAAGAGCTGTCCTCTCAAAAAATCTAGATATGTGCAGACTGGTGATCTTAGTAAACTCCCTCTACTTTGTCATTATCCTGTTAAGGTAATTATGCCATATTCTGATTCTAAAACCAGCCTGCTACAGCTTCTTTTAATTATTATTTTTATCAGTTTATTGATGTGATCGATTCAGTTTTTAGATCCCATGACATCGTTAAAATCAAAGGGTGGGTGCCCCTTCTGTATGAATCACCTGCTTTTTCTTAGCCTGTTTAACTTGTAATCCGAAACAAATTATGAGCTTAGAATAACATTAAGAGTCATGAACGTATAGTTATAATTTTTTAATCTTTGAAATTGCAGGCACAATATGTGAGCAATGATCCAGACTATCTGAAGTGCACTAAGCAGGAATGCAAGAAATACAACAATACTAATTGTGAAGTGTCAGCTTGCAGTGGTACAATATCATTTCATGTTATCAATATCAGGACCGATATTGAATTTGTCTTCTTTTCTGGAGGATTTGAAACTCCTTGCATTTTAACAAGGTCTGGCCCTATGAAGTTTTCCAATCCAAACCAGCCACTACATGGGCATATCTCAAGCATAGATTCGACAGGAACATCGGTGCGTAAGATTGTATTTGATTAGCATTCTACGAATTGATAAAAACATAAATACAGAAGGGATAAAATATATTTTGTTAAAAGAAAAGAATTAGAGATATAAAATATCTCTCAAAATATTTATGGAGTTAATTTATGTCTTTCAAATCAGGAAAAATAAATAAAACATGCTCCATATATCTTCGTCTTTTTTTGTCTCGAGACACTAACCAAACATTACCTTACATTAGATATAAAACTTGTCAGTTCAATAATCATAACTGCACTGATCTTGTCCTAGCTTGAGGAGTTTCATGCATTGCTTGTGCTCCAATTGACGTTTAAGCTTCTTGCTTATGTCGTAGATGAGATTAACATGGGTTAGTGGGAGTGAGGAGACTCAACAAGTACAATATGGAGATGGAGAAACACTGATATCAACAGCAAAAACATTTTCGCAAGATGATATGTGCAGTGAGTTCCTTGTTCTGATTTTTTGGTATTTCTTTGGTTTATAAAACGTTTATGTAATGATTTTGAATCTTCTGAGAATTGTATGGAATTCATAGCTTCGGTTCTTCCAAGTCCTGCCAAGGACTTTGGGTGGCATGACCCTGGGTACATTCATTCAGCAGTCATGACAGGACTAAGGCCTTCAACTACGTACTCCTACAGATATGGAAGGTAAACTATTGAATATGTCCCAAAATTTTGATTTATAGCTAACTGGCCTGTATTCTTCCTATGAAGTGATTCGGTTGGCTGGAGTGATAAAATCCAGTTTCGAACTCCACCTGCTGGAGGATCTGATGAGCTCAAGTTTCTTGCATTTGGTGATATGGGGAAAGCCCCTCTTGATCCTTCTATCGAACACTACATCCAGGTAGAATACAATGAAATGTAACGAAGAAATCGAAAAATGTTATCATATATAAGTTGAGGAAAACAAAGATGATCCATGGCATCAATGTATTGACCAATGTTCATAATCCGTGATCATGTAGCCGGGATCTCTCTCAGTGATTAAAGCCGTGACCGATGAGGTGAAATCCGGCAATGTAGACTCCATCTTCCACATTGGAGACATAAGTTATGCAACAGGATTTCTAGTTGAATGGGATTTTTTCCTTCACCTCATAAGTCCTATGGCTTCTCAAGTCTCCTACATGACCGCAATCGGAAACCATGAAAGGTTTTCACTTGAACTTTTGAGTGTCTTTTTTCAGTGTCAGGATTGTGTTTCTGGGATTAATCACTGTATAAATTTATTCAGAGATTACATCGGTTCCGGATCTGTGTACATAACCCCTGACTCAGGTGGAGAATGTGGAGTTCCTTATGAGACTTATTTTCCAATGCCAACCCCAGCAAAGGATAAACCATGGTACTCTATAGAACAAGGAAGTATCCACTTTACAGTCATTTCCACCGAGCATGATTGGACTGAGAATTCTGAGCAGGTAAAGCCAAACCTAACCTTCCATGATCTTCAGTTTTCTACTCCGAGTGACTGACATATTGGACTCTTGACAGTATGAATGGATGACGAAGGATATGGGTTCCGTTGATCGATCAAAAACTCCTTGGCTAATTTTTACTGGGTAAGCTGCTTTAGCATTATATATATGAACTATGTGCCCAGGTTTTGATAGATTTCGGATATAAATTTAAAGACTTTCACAAATCATATGCAGACACAGACCAATGTACTCCTCATCAACTAATCGATTGTTTAACGTCGACGACAGATTTTCTAAGGCTGTAGAGCCATTACTGCTGCTTCATAAGGTTAGCTAGATTTGTTGGTCGAATATCAACTAGGCCTATATTTTGCTGCTCTCTAAATCAGTAATGTTGTGTGCATGAACCAGGTTGATCTTGCTCTCTTTGGCCATGTTCACAATTATGAGAGAACATGTTCTGTTTATCAAAGCAATTGTCTGGCCATGCCAACAAAAGATCGAAATGGTATTGATACATACGATCACAGCAATTACAGTGCTCCAGTGCAGGCAGTTATTGGTATGGCAGGCTTCAGTTTGACCAAGTTCTCAAAAGTAAGCTGATCACCCATGTTCTTTGGTAAATTGAATTCAATGTTTTCTGTTAATGAATAGCAGAGGAAGGTGCATGGCATATTGTTGTTTTGAACAATATGGATTACATTTTTAGGCCTCATAGCAGCATAATTTTTTTAATTAAAATGGTTCATACTTGGATATGATATCAGAATTTTAATAATCATATAATTATTACAAGTATAAATTTCATCATTTCCATTCTCTTTTGTAATAAAAAATAACTAATGACATGAGTTATAAATCATATCGTAGAATGTTGCTAACAGCTGAGATTAAATGTGAATGTTTTGCACCGAGTTCCTCTGCTATTCACTAATGGCATGCTATTGCATTACTAACGAATAAATTTATAATATTGTATGTGTTCCTGTGAACAGCCTGGTAGTTGGAGTTTGACAAGAATCTCTGATTTTGGCTATCTAAGAGGGCATGCTACCAAGGAAGACATAAACTTAGAGGTCAGCAGGATACACAACCTCATGAATAAATAAAGAAATTTTTTGTGCATCTTATCCAACTCAGATCTTTGACTTTTTTCAGTTTGTGAACGCAAATTCTAGGCTAGTACAGGACAGCTTCCGCATCACCAAACGGCAAAATAGATAGGATCGGATACAGGATGTAAATTCTAGTGTCCATTATACAAACATTGTATCGATTTTATTTATTCGGCGACAATTTTATGTCAGAGTCACCGATAAACATCAAATCCCTGATAAAACTTTGCCCAACATCAAGTGTTCATCTGTAACTCTGCCGGACACATACATCGCTGATGGAATAGGGTTACTTGCCGGCAGGATATTTCATCGGTGTTTTTTAATTTTTTTTTAATTTTCTGACAGTGATCATCATCTTGATGATATTTAGTCTTTTCATTATGAATAAAAGTTTTTTTCGTTATCCAAGTCAACCATTACATCTTCATCTTTATGAAATTTAGAAAATATTTTTAATAGTTGTGAATTATCAGTTCTTTATGAATTATAGTTGGTTTAAGTGGTCTTTTCATTATATACAAAAATATAAGGATAGAGAGAAAAGTTTCCTTTTAGTTTAGCATCTTAAATAAAGTTTTAAGTTCGAGCTATGAAAAAAAATATTATTAATAAAAAAATTATTTTTTAATTAGCTAACTCGGCTCGATCAGATTATTTAAGATTCAATAAATTTTTAAACACTAGAATTTATATTAAAAAAAATTATAAATTATTTGGATTAATTATAAACAAGTTGCTGCTAAAATTAGCACAAACTTTCAACAAAACTACACAACAGTTTTTATAATTGTGATTTGATTGAAAATGAAAATTAAGAAAGCAGCTCGTTTTCAAATTAAGTTATTTCCAATAATGACGAACAACATTTCATTTTTTTCTTGTTACGTTATTTGATTACTTTTTCGTTTTATTATTACCAACAACTTATGGATAATAAATACTCACCATGGTTATGATTTTAGGTACAATTATAACTAATTTTGTATCTTGAATCAAATAGTGGGTTTTGTCTCGAAAAAACATCTCTTGAAAAGAGATGTTGAATCTTGTGTTTACGTAAGTATTCAAAACTCTCATCTCCTAGCCCATATGAAATAATGGTATCATCATATACATCTACTGTAAGAAAAAAATATTGAAAAATTTAATGCAAGTTGAATATAAAAACATGTACTATAATACTCATGTGCAGACATAAGCCCCCTTCAAATATAAAAACAGACCTCACGGCAAAGGTTAAGATGAAAGATTGAGATGAAAATCAATGGGAAAAAGAAAAGGGAAGAAATTAAAATAATCCATTATAAGTGGGACTTTGTTACACTGTTTATGTTATGGTTGCTTTTAGTAACAGGATCGTAATACAAAAACATATCACCAACAGATCACTGTCGTGTTTTAAATTTACCTGTTGTGTGAGTTGATAAATGTAATGTTATAATTCCATACGATCTTTATTTCCAAGAGTCTTGATTACCTCCGACATTTCAATCGTATTTCAGAGATAAAAGAATTGAATTGTGTGTTAAAACTTCTTTAATGAGGTTGGATTTCTCGATTTATCATTGCTTAAAGCAATTTGGAAATGACTAGAGCAACATCAAACAAATCACAAATGAAATATATGCATGCAACATTCATTTATCACGAGGCAAGAATTAGGTTGCTCATGCAAAACCACTGCAGGTTGGTAAGGTTGATCATGCAAATGGCGACCACTTGGCATTCAAAACCTTTAATATTTTTTCATGTAGTTTAGATGAGATCGAGTTTGACATTACATGGAATAAATCACATAAATTAATTGATTTTCTGATGAAATCAGTGATTGTTAAAGCTTCATCACATGTTCAACTTTACAAAGACAAGAATCTAAACATGGGATAATAGATGATTACAACCACGAATTTTGCAGAATGGTGCTCCAACTTTAAGTGCAGAGCACGGTACATGTATCTGCTCAGAAAGATGATGAAAACACATTTATGTCATTTGATTACATTGCGGGGAAAAAATAAAAGAATATGGGGAAGCACATGAAGCAGGTTGATTTTATTCATGTCATACGGTTTCTTATTTTGATGGTACGAGACTCAAGTCAATGATCATTTTCCCCAAACTAATTGGAAGATGTTCCTACTGGCAACTGCACTGACAGCATTGCTACTCTGCTTTCTAAGCATGTCCTCTTGAGCAGAAACATCACCATCCTTTCAAAGACAGACGATTAATGGAGTTAGATTAACCATGGGTGAATCAGCTCCTAAATAACTACTAAGACATAGCAAAGGCAAAGAAAACAATAAAAAAACGCGGGGGTAGATGACTCAAATTGCAAGTACATAATACTGCCGTCAACCAGGCCCTGGGGTTCACACTTCACACCCTTGCTCCATCAAGGACGAGGGTTTCCAAAAAGTTCCTAAAGACTCCACGCAAGAGTTCATAATTTTATATTCTAGACAAAAAAAATAATAATAACCACACAATTCATCACTTGCATTGTAGGAGGTAATAACTTTATCTTTTATCTTTTCAGCTCACATGTAAACTTTGTTGAGGGAGAAAACAAAAGTCCCAACAGTAATGTAAGAATTCTTGTGACCAGGTGGATTTTCCTTGATTCTTTAACTCAAAAACCAAACTGAACCAGTCAGATTATCTTTATTTTGTTGCAAAGTCCCATAGGAATTGAACACTTACAAGAAGAGAATAGGCACGGGCTAGAGATAGAAGTGTTGGATACAAATTCAGAACAGCCACAGCAGTTTCCTCGGTCACTTGTGGAACCTTCATGCATGATTTCAAGAAACAACCAACAGAAGTCACTCAACCAAATTTTGAAAAAATAAATTAAATGATTAACAAATAAACATTTTTCTTTCAAATATACAGCGGTGTCCAATAAATTAATAGTCTTTATGTATGTGTGCTCAAGGGTTCCTTGATAGAAAGTGGACTCATCTAAATGATTCCAAGTGCAGCTCTTACAAGAAAATTTAGTACCTGCATGAGCTGAATGGCAAATACATCACTAACTGTCATTTTCTCCAGATCTTGGCACCTTTTGATAAATTCATCAAAAGAAGGACAAACCCTGGTGCTTTTGGACTGGTCCTCAGGCAGCAGTAAACTATAATATTGGGTTATTGACTGGGTAAGATGAGCGTATTTCTTCAGAGTATCACGCAAGGAATTTGTTCTCTGAACATCAAAGCCCTCCAGTATCTCTGTTGTAAAACAGCTGCAGATGATAGGGTAAAAACAATTATCAAAAGCATATGAAATCCAAAGCACTCTGAAGAATATAGATAAGTGAACTTAGAATTTGGAAAATAAGTTCGTAACTTTAGTTGGCATAAAATGCATCACAAAAATTGTTGAAAATGGGTTAAAAATGATCAGAACTTTGCATTGAAAAAATTGTTGCTACAAGAAGTGAAAACAATAACCACACGCAGCTATTGAATGTAAAATTTAGAATTGTCCAATAGCTGCCAGTCATCACAAAATCCAGAAAGAAATGGATAACTGTACCGTAGAATCAACAACTACCCTTTATTACTCAACTAAACTAGTAGAGTTCTAAACTGATAGGATGTTAATCAAATTGGCTACATGCAGCTGAAATAACAGCCACCTTATCAGATTATACATCATCGCATAAAACATTGGAAAATATAGGTTATTGTTACTTTGGCTTTATCAACCAAAACAATCTTTCCTTCAAAAAGAAAAAAGAAAAGAATCTAAAAGCCATCACAGTATCTTTAGATAAGTAAAAAATGTCACTGACAACTTCAAGATCATCACAACAACCCACATCAGAGTATCCTAATATCCAATTCAAAAGAGAAATTTAATTCAGAAAGAACTGACTGTTACATAAAAGAAAAGTCTTACGCTGTTTTGATGCTTTCAGCAGCTTCAGAAGAATTTGGATCACCTTCAACAAGATATATCAGCTTCTTGAGTCCACATCTCTGATGACATGCAAGTTGCAAATTTTATAAAAATTGTTATTATTGAATCTAACTGAGGCACTACAAGTAAAGTGCTATGATTGGAAAGCTGTACTAGCAAATTCAATGAGAGGATTTCAAAGAACCAGTTCCCTCACATCACAGGAAACAGAATAATTATAGAAAAAGAAATGAAATACGAACTAAACTTTAAGGGGAAAGTGAGTGTAATAATTAATAAACAATAAGAATATTTTCCTTGCTTTAATTAATGGTGCTTGTAATGAAGGCTTTTTGCTTATTAAGATTTGAAATCATCAATATTCCTACTTAATTGCATAGAAAGAACTTAATTACATGTACAAATTTGAATCCCATCAACATTCACCTGAAACCTCATCAAAATCCACTGAAAGAACAAACAAATGGATAACTATCCAAGGAATTCTTTGAAACAAAAGTTACAATTTGTGAAAGAAAAAAAATTCACAAGAAAGTTTTCCTAAATCTTTAGATAGTGTAAGCGAATTAAACAGAAATTATCAAAGATTTAGGAGTACTTTCTTGTGAATTTTGTAGAAAAAAGAAAACATTTGCATGAGTTTTTTCAGAATTTGAACACATAAAAAGGAATTGGCCGGAAATTATCAGATGCAATTTCCAGGTGTGTATGGAATATTCAAACAGTTATCCCTAGGATAGCATGTCCTAACAAACCCATACCCTTTGTCAAAGAAGCATGTTTTGTCAACAATATCAAACCAACTTGACCTAGCTATGGCTCTATACCATGAAGTCAACACCTATATTGACTACTTGAGACATTTTGCTATTTCAACATAAAACATGGTGACAAAGATATGTTGAAGGCAAAAATGTCAAATTACCAGATTGGTTAGTGAAATAACTTCACAAAACTATGATTATCAATGTTCATATTGGGTTACTGTAAGAAACTTTCTGACTACAATAAAGGAAAAGGTGAGCAAAAGTTAACATTATATCAATAAACAACAGCATTAACACATTAAATTCATAGGGGAAACATTGAGATGGAAAATGACGTACAAGAAGCCTCAGTTTCTGATCTCTATAACGATTATCCCTTATTGAAGAACGCAAATCATCAACTTTCTTTCTCTCAACAATAAAATCAAGAACATATTCACTAAGCAGATATTTATGGCAAGCTATCCAGATTCCATCTCCAACTGGTAACCGCCTAACCTGTGGAATTGTCAATACAATTGTCTTTATCCGTAACACTTAGTTGAATAGGAGAAAACAAGCAAGCACATTTTCCACAGCACACATAGTGGTAATAACAGAAACTACAAAATTTAGTTTCATCCTTTTTTAATAACGATGACATATTAGGAGGTTTCCGACAAGATGGCCAGCATCAAGAAAATATTAAATCAAAGGAGACAGCATCAATCGTGTTTCCATTTGTTAAATCCATCAAAGTTACCAAGCCAAAGTGCTATTACATGGACCTTACTACAATTTTATACAAGTGGACCTTGTTGCAAATTATTGGATCCAGGAATTTACATATTTCTCAGAAAAAATACAAGCCAGTCTAGAACAATTGGTGACTGTAACATCTTGCTATTTGTTGAAGTTTCATAAAAAGATCAAACAAGCCTACCTGTATTTTGATTTTATGCTCCTTGCAAATGCACTCAATAAGTTTCCTACCCCTCGAACTGTAAACCACAAAGAGGCAGGACAAATACAGTAAGCTAATGCATCGACAATAGATGTTGAACCATACCACCGTAAATAACATGACATTAGAACCCCCCCAGGACCAAAAGAAGAAAAAGCTGACAGGCAAACAGTAATTATATGATTTAAAGACAACATTAAAACCTATGTCAAGCAGCAGAATTAATGTCTGGGCAAAGCAAAAAGAGGCTTCAGTTTCAAGTTGCTAACCACTGAATGGCAAACTGCTCTCGATCATCCAATATTAGGATAACTTCATATACATCCTCAAATCTCTCCCCCAAGCTCAGAGGTGGCAAACTTAAAACATTCATATTTGTATCCAAGCAGTCTGAAGATGACTTTTTCATAGCATGCTCCTATAGAATAATGACAAGGTTAAGGATGGCTAGCCATCAAAAGTAAACAAAGATATTCAATGCCTTGCAAAACAAAGAAATTGCATCAACAATGCTACAGAAGGAAACATTGAATCTTGATGTGCACATACAGATGATGAGCAAGCTCTCATGGAAAATGAACTGGAAGTGGAACAGGCAGAAGTGAGATTTGGCATATTTCGACCGTAGCAATTGGAACCCATTTGATTGCTCTTAGTAGCAAGATTAACCTGACCTGGATGTTTACAAAGCCTTGGATAAGAAACTTTTTCCAAATTTTCAACAGGACTGATAATAGCATTCAAAAAGGTATGCTTGTTACCATTTGAAAATGTGCAAGCAGTTGATGTTGATCGGAAGTCTTCTGTTAGAGTTTGAGGCTCCGAATGCACACCATAAATGAGATCTTCTCGAAGATGACACAGAACAGCTGGCCACAGTAATGATATCTCCTTGTACTGGGAAGTTTCTGAGACTTCAGAAAAAGCAAGAAGAACTTTTTCTTTGGAGTACCCCATGCGCATAAACTACAGAACAGGAATCCAAATCAAAGAAGAAAAAAAGAAAAAGAAAGAATTACATAGCACCCCAAAAACAATTGTGCAATGAACTCAAACAGCAAAATAAATTTTCAAAGAGTGACCCCACAAATCACTGCTAGTACTAGTAGTCTTGGAAATGATATATGGTATGAAAGACTGAAAATAAAGAAATTGCATGGGTGGACATGAAAAATTCAGGCTTTTTTATTATTAAAACATTTGTCAGAGATAAATGGTGAACAGTGTTCTACAGTCAAGCTAAGAGCAGAAGACTTTCAAGAGGCTCAAGGGTTGAGGTTTAGACATTCAGTGATACAGAACTAAAGAAGATTTGCAAGAAAAGAAGGCACACCCTCTCAAGTGATTCAAGGGGAACATCTATTGATTTCTTCTGCCTACTTAAGGCAACAGATGTTAATGTCGCTCCCCTAGCTGAATCAGGGTGAGCAGACTCCATATCTGATGTATTAAGCATGTTCGGATCAGAAGACCCCTCTAAATTAGCCAAATTATGTCCAGGATCCTCCATACGAGATCTAATGAGGCATTCACGTGCTGTTTCCCGCCCTTCATCAGTCAGCATGTATCTGCAAGTAACAGAGGCTCATCCAATTTTACATTGAAAGCATCAATAAGCAGGGAAGAAGAATGAAGCATTAACTAATTGAACCAGATTCACGTTCATGAATTTGATCCAAGCATTAAATGTTGACTTTTTAAGACATGTTCACTAGCATGCACACAGAGCATGATTAATCAGCATTTGCTAATTAGGCCACTATGAGACATCATCAAATTATCTCAATGATAAATTCATATTGACTCTTTTCTTTCAAGTCCTGAACCTTAAATTCATTCTTGAACCAAGTACCACTCAATCAAGATCTGCAAAACATTCCACTTATGCAGTAAAAAACACAAATTTTTGGAGTTGTTTTCATACATATCCAAAAAATAGTGTTTTGTGTCGTTTTCTTTCTTTCTTTCTTTCCAGCCTAGTATTGTTTATCTTATGAAAGTCTATGTCACATGGATAAACTCCATTCCTTATGTGCTCTCAGCCCAAATAACCATCAAATGCATTTTTCTGACAGCATGTGCAGCAAAGACATAGAGTTCAAAGTCCACACATAAATTGTCTAGCAATAACCAATCATTACAAATGCCACCTATCACATCACACCTAAACAACTTTAAACCAGCAATAAAGCATAAATAGGTTACATTTTTATTTCTTACCAACAGAGCATACATGCTTAATTGTGGAACCCTAGCAACTAACCCCACCTAGTTAAGTCAATCCACACCAACTACCTTAATTTTCTGCTTGGTTTCAAGCCCATCTTACTTAACAAATTATAGACCCTAGATCAAAAGGATGAATGGAAATACGAAAAGAAAAGCCATACTTGGCAGGGCAACTTGATTTAACAACCAATCCTTTGTTTATCAATATCGTCATGCAACTCCATCCACTGTACCACTCCCTTGAACTTCCAAATTGTGAAGGTTTCCCTTTCCCTTTCTCTGGCCTAAGAAAGCAAGCACAAACCAGAAACTGAATCATCAATGAGCTTCAAAAATAAATTTAAGAATATGATAAGCATATCTAAATGCATAATAATAATAATAACAACATACACAATTGGTGCCCGAGAAAGTCCGCTCACTTCAGCAGCATCAATAAGCTCTTGTTTATGCATAAATTCTTTACTGTTTACAGTCTCCCTGCCAATAACATATTCAAATCAAAATTCAAAAACATTTAAAAAATAATAATAAAGAAACATAAAGAGAGAAAGTGATGTCTGTTTACCTGTACAGGGTTATAAGCAAGGCATATGACACAGAATTCCTTTGAGGCAGATAACGTTTTGCTACTTGTGCTCTCTTACCTAAACAACTAAAACGTTATAGCTAATCAGGACAGTGAAAATCAATGACCCAAGTGAACTGATAGATAAACAGCATGGGATGAACGTGATCATACATACCCTTTTTGGTCAAGTCTTCTGGTTCAGAACTCCCTGAACCGTTATCAAAAAACCCTTCCATTAGCCTAACTATCCATTTACCTACACCCCTATACAGAAATACCACCAAGTTATTCCACAAAAGGTAAGACTTTTCCATCAATTCAAATTACCAAGAAAAAAAGCACACAAATTGAAATATAATCATTTTTGCAAGTAAGCATGAAAACCCTTACTTTCTCAGACAATGAAATCTTAAGAAAATATGATCACCAACAATCAACACACACATGTTCACGCTAGCACTCAATTTCATAGAATTCTTCTAGAGTTCTAGTCTGCATTCACTTCAAAGCTTTTGCATCTACCATTCCCATCCCTACTCCATTTTTTTTAACCATTTCCCTCATAAAACAAAACACAGAAAATGCATGGATTTTTTCTCCAACATATCTACAAAGAGAGACCATTTAACTAACCTCAAAGGGAAAATTCCCCATCTTTTTTCAGATTTCAGCACCTAAATACATTAAAAAAAAAATTATTCTCACACCCTTTTCAAAAGATATCAAGTGCCCACCAACATGCCCTCAAACCCAAAAAGCTAACCACTTTCCCCAAAAGACACAATCTTTAAGTCAGCAAAAACACCACAGTTGCAATCCAAAACAACAGACATACTTGATTTGAGATAAATCCTTGAGGGTCTTGATAGGAGTCGTTGAACAACACACACTGCTATAGGCCTTGGAAAGTGTCATTTCCAAATTTTCTGATAACCCTTTGGGGCTTTCTACCAATTCTTGCCTCTTTTGTAGCATGTAAGATACAAGGTCTTCATTTTCAGAGCAAAGTACCCTTTTTTGGTTCTGCATTTTTGGGTGATTGGATTTTTAGGTTTTGATTTGATTTGGGGATTTGAAGGGAGAATTTGGGGCTTAATTGGATTAGGGTTTTTGATTTAGAGAGACAGAGAGAGGGAGAGAAATCGCGCCAGGTTTGGGGGGCTGTGGGATTTGAAATTGGTGTTAGTATGGGCTGGGCCTTAGCTGGGCTAGTATTGTGATTGGGCCTTAGATTGAAAACTAATTACCAGGTACAACTTTTATTTTTTTATTCATAGAAAACATACCTACAAATTTACAACCTTGATACTATAAAACGGAATAAAAAAGAATTATTAAACCTGCCATTCACCCGATGACTCCCAAACCTAATTTTTAATTCCTTGTTTATTTTTTTATATTTTAAAAATATTTTTAAAAAATTTAAAAAAATTTAATTTCTTTACTTCAAATTAATATATTTTTATTGTTTTCTAATCATTTCGATGCGCTGATATCAAAAATAATTTTAAAACTACAACCGCGACCACACTCTCAAACACGCTTTAACTTGAGTAAAATTTTAAATTAAATCAAGTAAAAGCTGATTTTGTATGATATGTTAATTTGTGACATGGTCAATACCTAGTTTGACTATTAAAAAATTT
>Ga0325405_1001726_pt1 | contig 22355 bp, 8 predicted proteins | sample PopdelMetagenome_21_FD_205663 | JGI IMG/M metagenome (GOLD analysis project Ga0325405, IMG submission 205663) | Populus deltoides microbial communities from Bellville, Georgia, United States - Xylem-Control-R2 | ecosystem: Host-associated > Plants > Phyllosphere > Stem > Wood/Secondary xylem...
TCATTCAGTTCTCACCAGGAGGTCTGCCCAGTGCTTGCCCTTCGTTCACTAAAAAAGAATGGAATCCGGATCCGTAAGTGACTTCCATAAGCTTCGTTCACCTGCCGTGTGATTTTTTTCGGTACCTTATAGAGCTCTGTCCCCTCACGGACAGATTTTATAATTGCATAGCTTTGTCTGATTAGCTCCTCCTTTTTCTTGCTGCTCGGGCCCTGATGGACAGATTTTAAAATTGCATATAGATCCCAAAAGGAAAGACCGGGAAATGAAGAGTGAACGACGGCTTGGATTTCATGATGGCTTAGGCTGAAAGGGAAAGGGACTTTAGTCTGCAGAGACGTCGCCGCCACCAGAAAATCTGGCTTGATTTTAGGAGTTCTTAAATGCAGCGCCAGAGCAGGTGAGCTTATTTGTGATTAGTAATTTGGTCAGATTTTGTATATAATTGCAGTGATTGACTGACCAGTTTTGGTTTTTTTAAAATTAATTTAATTTTTAGTTTGCTTTTTTACAAAATATCACTTGACAGTGAAGCTTTTTTTATTAGGTGGCTTGGCATGGATTAAAAGGCTCTTTGTGGCTCTTATTTATACATGGCTGGTTTGCTTGCATTTCTTTATGCTGGTACGTTTTTTTCCCCTAAGAATTAAGGTGTTGACATGCATTTGGATGTCTCAGTTGAGATAGGTGAGAGTGGGTTGGTTCAGCATGCTGATGAAAAGAGAAGAGAAGTATGGTTTTAAGTTGTTTCAGCTGACAGGCATTTAATGCACGTCAAGGTTGGCATGTTGCTGCCATTGTGATGTGCAGTGTTTTTCTTAAGCGGGAAATGTGGAGACAAGGTGAGGGAGCTGATTTGTTAGTTTAATTTTGACTTTAGTAGATGATGGGCTGTCCTGTTTGAATATTTTTAAGAACTCTATTTTATATCTGGTCATTTTTCTTGAGCGGAAAATGTGGAGACAAGGTGAGGGGGCTGATTTGTTAGTTTAGTTCTGACTTGGGTAGGTGATGGGTTGTCCTGTTGGAATATTTTTTAAGAACTCTATTTCATATCTGGTCATAGCAATCACTTCTGTTTTGTGACATCCAGTTACTTGCTTTTTATCATGTTGGTGGGCATGTATTTTCCTTTTTTCCTGCAAAGATATATAATGCTTTAAGCTTTGCTTTTGGGTGTACTGGCTCCTAACTTTTTCCCCGTGTTCTACTAAGACAAAGGTTAGTTTTTTAAGATTATTCTCTGCTTTTCCTCAACTTTAGTTTCAAATCAATTTGGGTTGCAAGTTATGAACTTTACTGTGTTTTTAAGATTTGGCTCCTTTTAGTTGTCTTTAATTTTTTTTACTTTTGTTGAACGATTATTTGTAGCATTGTTTGTTGCCTTTTTTGTTATTAGTAAAATACCAATCCTTATGCCCCAATAACATTTGACTATAAACATTCAGCAAATCAAAGTTAATAGCATTAGCCCCGAAGACCCTCCAAGCACAAAAATTACCTTAGCCTTCTTCTAGCCCCTAAAGAGTTTCATATAATATGTGTGTTTGGTGGGATATGAATTAGGGGGGTTAAAGAAAAAGAAACAAATATGTTCCCGATAAGAATAAGGTAAAATCACACAACTCATAAAAGCTTTGTTTGCTCTGACACAGATTTTGGGATCTTTCTCTGAACTCTAGACAGTTATAAACAGGGCAAGTTGTTAAGAAATTGAAACCGGCCAGTAGTTAAGCTAAGCATGATTCTATCTGACACCTATTCCAAAGTTTTTATCTTCTTATAGAATTGTTAAAGGAGAAGATGCCTTACTCTGGCGACATGTATCCAAATATACCCACAAGACGTGTAAGGGGAGATGCACTTCCAGCCTTAGTTAGTTTTGTTAATCCAAAATCTGCAACCTGTACAATAAAGGATTCAGTACAGCTATGTGAAAAAGGCTTAAAATGGGACACCATCATAAGAAAAATATCAATCCAACCTTTCCCCTGAAGTTCTTGCGTATCAGTATGTTTGCTGATTTAATATCACGATGAATATAAACAGGGACAATATGCTCATGGATATATTCAAGACCTCTAGCTGAATCAAGGGCAATCTAGAAAAAACAGAGCTTAATCTTCTAGAACATTTAACACTGTTTGGCCATGGCAGCCTACAGAGTTTGACAATTGCGCTACACGTTTTAGGGAATTTAAAGAAAAATTGCAGCAGAATGGAAAGACCACAGAATTTTCATAGAGTTTCAGCGAAAAACCTCAGTATATCTTCACTACTTTTTTTTACACGCCTTTCCGTAACCTGGAGTAGAAGTGTAGCACCTAAAAAAACAAAAGATTTTCAATCAACAACACAGGAGATTTAGGGTAAGTGTTTTTTGTTCCATCTGGTTTTGGATTAAAAAAATTATGGATTGAGATGAATGAATTTGTTATTTGAGATGAGGCATTAAACAAGTATGTTGTATCACTTTGTGTTCAATTCTCTCTATATGGGCAAGGCAGTGGAAGTATTTTCATAATTATTTTCTTTTGATTTTCATAATCGCATGTTTTTTTTTTATTGTTGTTATTATCCATCTCTCAAGTTCAGATTTGCTTGGTGACTTTCTATTTTTAACCATTTGTTGCAGGCATGGTATTCCAATTAGTGTTGAGCTATCTCTAGGTTGCAGAGAGTTGTAACACCACCTTTTTCCTCTGTCACTCAAGTTACAGGTGCACCATTATTTTCAGACTTTACCTCTTTTTTGCTTGCAGCTTTGTTGCTGTATTTTTCTTTTCCATTTTATGTTTGTTTTTTTACATATTAGTTCTTTTTTTTTCAAATATTAGAAATATATTGAAATACTTTCTTGATAAAGTATTAGAAATATATTGAAATAACGGTAAAAAAAACAAGTGCATGTCATGATCATCCATTTTCAAGAATAAAAGATTGTGCTCCATAGGCTGTAAAACCACATATGCCAAGTAAATACATGTTTGTGATTTAATTATTAGTTTGTCCATGCAAAATTAATGTAACCCATCATTATATAAAAACACCAACTCTATACTGGAACCCATCATTATTTAAATATTACTTTGTCCATGCAATTTTTTATTTTATTTTGGGTCCATGTTTTTTATAGTTAAGAGTTTTTTCCTCTAATCCATGTGGTCTTTTTAATTAGCAAGGGCTGTCATGTGGCATTGTTTTTTTTTTTTTTTAATTTTTAGTAACTACAGTTCCCCTTATTGTTTTCATTTGCTTTTGTAGTTTTGTTTGTTTTTTTTTCCTTTTCCTGTCAACTTATCTCTATGCCTTTGAATGGGTTCCATGTTTTTTTTTTTCCAGTTTACTAGATAATGTGTGAGTTGTATTGTGTTCTCTCATTCCTTTCTAACATGATCAACATAATGCATACATTATCTAATAACATTTTTTTCCTGCACTATGTTCAGACAAAGCCTTAGGTAGCTTCATTGTTGTTAAACTTCACGTTGTTCCCTTTTAAAAAAATTGTTATTTGAGATGAGGCATTTGAGGTTGAGTGGTGCCTCAGATATGAGAAAAACAATTTGTTTGTGGTTTTTTTCCATCTGGATTTTGGGTGTTAATTTGGTTGATTGGTGGATTTATGCATCTGAAATTGTTTGTTTTGCAGGTTGCTTTATTTTGTGTGGATTTTCTCAGAATCTTTAATCGTGTAGGCTATTAATTTTGCTATCCACTTTCAAGGAATGTTTAACAAGGTATTTTCATGCCTCTTTTTTTTATTAAACAGTGTTATAGTTCTTAGTTGTTTCATTCTTTCTTACAAGCTATTTTCTACTAAAGTTTTTAGAATATCTTTGTTGTTGTTGAAAGAGCTTAAGTTAGGTTAATCAATGCTTATTCTTTTTTTGCATGATAGCTTGAGATTAGGGTGTTGTTTTGCTCTGTTGGAAAATATATGCTTGCTGATATGTGTTTTTTTTTTTTAAAAAAAGGTGTTGCTTGAACTCATGCTCTGCGTTTTAATTAATTTCTTCTTTATTTTCTCATCACAGCTTTGCGTTTTCTTCTCTATACCCATTTTGATTTACAAATATTTCAAAGGGAATTTTTTATTTGTCTCACAAATTGAAATTGTTCTTGAGTTCTGGCAAGATTTCCATTGTCATGTTCTTTCAAGCCGCCCCTTTCAACTACACCACAAATCATTCCAAGACCTCACCAATTTTCATCTGTTTAAAGTAGCATTTGCTTCTTTACTTGCCGTTGTTACTTTGCATATAGTAAAAGCAAAAAAAAGCTAAAAAAGGGGGGAATGGGATTGGCTCTGCACCTAGCCTCTGGTCATTTGACATTTTCCTTTTCCTTAATTCTCTACTTGGGGAGAAGAAAACGCGGCTAATTTATAATGTTAATCACAAACCTCAAGCATTCTGGTCCTTCGGTTCGTGCTAAAAGATATGGATCAAGGCTCCTGAAAATGTTTTATAGCATTGTTACTGTTACTATTCTATAAATGTCGGTGTCCAAAAATCACAAATAAATAGAAAAGTGAGCATAGATGTTTTGATTTGACATAACAACTGCAAGTCATGCTAAACAAATATATATTAACTTGCATAACATATAGGAAAACAATCATGTATGCATACTAAATATGTATAGAAATTATATTTAAATAAAGGTAATTTAGGATGCTTATTTATTGAAATTCTTAGAGTATTATCAGTTTAAAATCATCTTGAGATATCTTATTTGCATGCAATTTGTAAGACTTTTTTAAAATTTTCAGAAAAAGATATTAGCTACTAAGTAAATCATGGTTCTGGAAATTCAATGCATTTGAAACTTGAAATGTTTGCTTTCATGGTTTTGGTATAAATTAACTACAATTTTCAAAACTGAATTCCACGTAAAGCTGGAGAATTAAGATTTTTTTTTTCTTGATTAGGTTAGTGCCCACGTAGAGGAATTGCTTGAGTCGTTGACTGACCTCTTCTCGGTCCAAATACATAATAATGAACTTGTCTAGACTGTAGTTATTAATTAGTACTATCTTTTTTTATTAAGCATTAAACAAGTATGTTGTATCACTTTGTGTTCAATTCTCTCTATGTGAGCAAGGCAGTGGAAGTAGGGAACAGCTTTGTTGTTCACCAAGCTCATCAAGTCATGGCTGAAAAAGCCAAAACCTTGCAAGATCGCATTGTAATCTCTCTTAACATTGATTTTTAATTGTAATTAGGGTTTTTGACTTGGCTGGATACATTTGATTCTATCATAATTTTTTTAATTATTTTATTTGTTCCGTAAAATGAATGGATTAGTTGTTTAATTTTCAATTGGTCTTGATGCTTTATTCCTTAATTTCTCCCCTCCGATTTTGTGTGCAGTCAAGAGAACTAGCTTTGCTTGCAATTTCAGTTCTCGCTGTCATTTTCTTAGACAATTTGTGTTACCAAAAAGCTTTGGTTGAGACAAGCAACTACTTAACTACACCATCTTCACTTTTGTCTTTTCTACTTTGAATAATTTTGTCACTCAAAGGAAGGCTGGTTGAATTTTAATAACTTGAGTTTGGGGTGTTGTTTTGCTTTGCTGGAAAATATATGATTGATGATGTGTATTTTTTAAAAAGGTGTTGCTTGAACTCATGCTTAGTAATATGTGTTTTTTTTTAAAAAATAATTGAACTCATGTTAATGGTTATTTAAAGAGATATATTCTGAAATGAAAGATACTTAAGAATAAAAAATAATAATATGTTGAAGATTTCCGTTTGGGTGTTAATTGCTATGTTAACTCATGAAATAATTTAGGCAATCAATGTTATTGCTTCTATGCTTCAAAACGAAGAATGAAATTGTTTTTTGGTTTGGCATGGTAATTTAAGGTGTTGTATGTTGAATTAAGAATTTTTAAATATTACTTTGTCCATGCAATTTTTTTATATATATATTTTGGGTCCATGTTTTTTATAGTTGAGAGTTTTTTGCTCTAATCCATGTGGTCTTTTTAATTGGCAAGGGCTGTCATGTGGCATTGTTTTTTTTTTTTTTCATTTCAGTAACTACAGCTCCCCTTATTGTTTTCATTTGCTTATGTGGTTTTGTATGTTTGTTTTGTCCTTTTCCTGTCATCTTATATGTATGCCTTTGAAGGGTTCCATATTTTTTTTTCCAGTTTACTAGGTAATGTGTGAGTTGTATTGTGTTCTCTCATTTCTTTGTAACATGATCAACATAATGCATACATTATCTAATAACATTTTTTTCCTGCACTATGTTCCCACAAAGCCTTAGGTGGCTTCATTGTTGTTAAGCTTCACGTTGTTTTGTTCCCTTTTAAAAAAAATTGTTATTTAAGATGAGGCATTTGAGGTTGATTGGTGCTTCGGATATGAGAAAAACAATTTGTTTGTGGTTTTTTTCCATCTTGATTTTGGGTGCTAATTTGGGTGATTAGTGGATTTATGCATGTGAAAATGTTTGTTTTACAGGTTGCTTTATTTTGTGTGGACCTTCTCAGAATGTTTAATGGTGTAGGCTATTGATTTTGCTATCCACTTTCAAGGAATGTTTGACAAGGTATTTTCATGCCTCTTTTTTTAATTAAACAGTGTTCTGGTTCTTAGTTGTTTCATTCTTTCTTACAAGCTATTTTCTATTAAATTTTTTAGAATATGTTTGTTGTTGTTTAAAGAGCTTAAGTTAAGTTAATCAATGCTTATTCTTTGTTTGCATGATAGCTTGAGATTAGGGTGTTGTTTTGCTCTGCTGGAAAATATATGCTTGCTGATATGTGTGTTTTTTTTTTAAAAGGTCTTGCTTGAACTCATGCTTAGTGATACGTGTTTAAAAAAAGAGTTGATTGAACTCATGTTAGAGGTTATTTAAAGAAATGCATTCCAAAATGAAATATGCTTAAGAATAAAAAATAATAATATATTGCAGATTTTTCCATTTGGGTGTTAATTTCTAGCTTAACTGATGAAATAATTTAGGCAATCAATGTTATTACTTCTATGCTTCAAAATGAAGAATTAAATTGTTTATTGATTTGACATGGTAATTTAAGGTGTTGTATGTTGAATTAAGAATTTTTAACAAGTTGTTTATATTTCGTTGACCTATGAATTAAATTATATATAGTTATCAATTAAATTACGACTTTAAATTTCAGTGTGTATGATTTCTGCCTGAAATGGTTTAAAACTTTACGCTTAGCCATTATTGTTTTATTGGGTTCTATTTTCTCTCCACAAATATACATTGCTCATTTCAAGACCTTTCAATTCAATTACATATGATTGCTGGCTACTTTTTTTTCCAACAAAACTTGCATAGAGAAAATTCTCTTTCTGAGAATATACTGTTAATTGCCATGAATTTAATTAATTTTAGTTGCATGTAATTAAGTTAAGTTAATCAATGCTTATTCTTTGTTTGCATGATAGCTTGAGATTAGGGTGTTGTTTTGTTCTACTGGAAAATATATGCTTGCTGATATGTGTGTTTTTTTTTTAAAAGGTGTTGCTTGAACTCATGAAAAAATTAATTGAACTCATGTTAATGGTTATTTAAAGAGATACATTCTGAAATGAAAGATGCTTAAGAATAAAAAAAATATATATGTTGAAGACTTTTTCGTTTGGGTGTTAATTGCTAGGTTAACTGATGAAATAATTTAGGCAATCAATGTTATTGCTTTTATGCTTCAAAACGAAGAATTAAATTGTTTTTTGGTTTGACATGGTAATTTAAGGTGTTGTATGTTGAATTAAGAATTTTTGGCATGTTGTCTTATATTTTGTTGGCCTATGAATTAAATTACATATAGTTAGCAATTAAATTACCACTTTAAATTTCAGTGTGTACGATTTCTGCCTTAAATGGTTTACAACTTTATGCTTAACCATTATTGTTTTGTTTGGTTCTATTTTCTCTCCACGAATATACATTGCTCATTTCAAGACCTTTCAATTCAATTGCATATGGTTGCTGGCTACTTTTGTTTCCAACGAAACTTGCAGAGAGAAAATTCTCTTTTTGAAATTATGTTGTTAATTGCCATGCGTTTAATTAATTTTAGTTGCATGTAATTGGTGGCTGAATTATCGTTTTGAATTTAATTGCATATGATTAGTGGCTGAATTGGTTTTCAACAAGATTTTGGTTGGAAAAAAATTTGATCATTTGGTATCAACTCTGTTTGTTATAGCAAATTCCATTGTTGCCATCGTCAACCAGTTTGCTAACAGCCAGACCGCCTTCTTTGATAGCTTTGCTTAGTCTATGATAAATATGGGAAATTTAAGTCCTTTGACAGGAAGTAATGGAGAAATCAGAGCTGACTGTAAGAGGGTCAATGAGGGTCTTAGGAAATTCTATGCTATGAGATGGAAAAACTATGCATTTCTTTCCTCCTTTTCAACTTTTTTTCCTCAAATTCAACGTGTGCTAGAACTATATAATAAGAAGGGTGGGATTTTTTCTAGCTCTGAACAGACCTCAGAACTGAACTTTGAATCCTCCTCTACGTTGATGTATTAGGAGTATACCAAATTTGTGTTAAACACATAATTTGAATGGAAGAAATTTTTATTTATTACATATTGTTAGTAGGAATGAATAGAGTTCAAAAAAATTATTAGCTCTGCAGTACAAAAACAGAGTTGCTGCAGATCACTTGGATGTAAATTAACTAACATAACAAAACAATTTGGGTTTGGATTGGTCATATCTGACCAGGATAAGGATCTGGCATGGTTTTAATTTGGATAAATCAACTATGAAAACAGCATATGTGAACATTCTCTTCTCTCTATATGCATGTTCTTTCAAAGTGATTTTTGATAATGGCTTCCAGGAAATTATTTGCTGCTGCAGTTCTCATATCCAGATATATGTTTCTATTGATGGTTGCTATTTTATTTTAGTTTTTAATTATAAATATATTTCTGAATGTGATTCGTGGGCGAGTGGAAATTTGTAAAGCCACATATGCCAAATAAATACATGTTTGTGATTTAAATATTACTTTATCCATGCAAAATTAATTTAACCCATCATTATATAAAAACACCAACTCTATACTGTGGTTTTGTTATTATTATTAATTTCATCTGCCATTGTTTTATTATTATTATTATTATTATTATTATTATTATTATTATTATTATTATTATTATTTCAATAACTATAGTTCCCCTTATTGTTTTCATTTGCTTCTGTGGTTTTGTTTGTTTTTTTTTTAATTTTCCTGTCATCTTATCTGTATGCCTTTGAATGGGTTCCATGTTTTTTTTTTTTTCCAGTTTACTAGGTAATGTGTGAGTTGTATTGTGTTCTCTCATTCCTTTGTAACATGATCACCATAATGCATACATTATCTAATAACATTTTTTTCCTGCACTATGTTCACACAAAGCCTTAGGTGGCTTTATTGTTGTTAAGCTTCATGTTGTTTTGTTCCCTTTTAAAAAAATTGTTATTTGAGATGAGGCATTTGAAGTTGACTGGTGCTTCAAATATGAGAAAAACAATTTGTTTGTGGTTTTTTTCCATCTTGATTTTGGGTGCTAATTTGGGTGATTAGTGGATTTATGCATGTGAAAATGTTTGTTTTACAGGTTGCTTTATTTTGTGTGGACCTTCTCAGAATGTTTAATGGCGTAGGCTATTGATTTTGCTATCCACTTTCAAGGAATGTTTCACAAGGTATTTTCATGCCTTTTTTTTTATTAAACAGTGTTCTGGTTCTTAATTGTTTCATTCTTTCTTACAAGCTATTTCTACTAAATTTTTTTGAATATCTTCGTTGTTGTTGAAAGGGCTTAAGTTAAATTAATCAATGCTTATTCTTTGTTTGCATGATAGCTTGAGATTAGGGTGTTGTTTTGCTCTGGTCGAAAATATATGCTTGCTGATATGTGTTTTTTTTTTAAAAGGTGTTGCTTGAACTCATGCTTAGTGATATATGTTTTAAAAAAGAGTTGGTTGAACTCATGTTAGAGGTTATTTAAAGAGATGCATTCCGAAATGAAATATGCTTAAAAATAAGAAATAACAGTATGTTGAAGATTTTTCCATTTGGATGTTAATTGCTAGGTTAGCTAATGAAATAATGCAGGCAGTCAATGTTATTTCTTCTATGCTTGAAAACATAAAATTAAATTGTTTATTGGTTTGACATGGTCATTTAAGGTGCTACTGTTGAATAAAGAATTTTTAACATGTTGTTTTATTTTTTCTTTGCCTTTAAATTAAATTATATGTAATTAGCAATTAAATTATCACTTTAAATTTCAGTGCATATAATTTGGGCCTAAAATGGTTTAAAGCTTTGTGCTTAACCATTATTGTTTTATTGGGTTTTATTCTTGCAACAAATATACATTGCTCATATCAAGATTTTTCAATTAAATTACATGTGATTGCTAGCTACTTTTGTTTCCAACAACACTTGCATAAAAAAAATTCTATTTCTGAAATTATGTTGTTAATTGCCATTACTTTAGTTAATTTCAGTTGCATGTAATTGGTGATTGAATTGTTGCTGCTTTGAAGTGGATGCATATAATTAGTGGTTGAATTGATTTACAGCAAGATTTTGGTGGAAAATAGAATAGTTCATTTGGTATCACCTTTGTTTGTTGCAACAAATTCTACTCACTTTCTTTATTGTTGCATTTGCTTCTTTTCATTACAACAACTATTATTTTTGCAGCAGATTAAACACATTTTTCATAATTTTTTTCTTTTGATTTTCATAATCACACATTTTTTTATTATTGTTGTTGTCCATCTTTAAAGATCAAATTTCCTTGCTAACTTTCTATTTTTCACCATATGTTACAGGCATGTTATTTCAATTGCTATTGAACTATCTCCAGGTTGCAAGAAGCTGAAACACCACCTTTTTCCTGTCTCACTCAAGCTATAGGTATACCTTTATTTTCAAACTTCACCTGTTTTTTGCATGCAACTTTGTCACTGTATTTTTCTTTTCCACTATGTGCTTGCTTTTTTATGGATTAATTTGGATTTTTATATATGTTCATGTTTCCATTATTACATAATTAACTTTTTTGGTGAATTTTTTAATCTTATTCTTTCATTAAATAGTTTTCTTTTAATTGTTTTCCATTGAAATTTTTTATTTTTACCGTATTATTAAAATTGCCTTGATTGGAAAATTAGAAACCATTCCCGTACGATTTAGTTTTAGTTAGATTTTGAGTTAAATTGTATTTAAGTGGCAGTTGAATTATCGCTTTGGATTTGATTTCATATAATATGGTTGAAATCATTGACAACATTATGCTTGATCGTTATTTTTTTTTTGTTCTATTTTCTCTATAACAATATACATTGCACATGTCAAGGCTTTTCAATTCAATTACATATGATGACCTGCTAATTTTATTTTGAACAATGCTTGCATAATTATGTTGTTAATTCCCAAGATTTTAATTTGAGCATGTAATTGGTGGCTAAATTAATGCTTTTAGTTGCATTGCATATAATTAATGACTAAATTGGTTTACAACAAGAATTTGGTGAGAAAAAAGTTTGTTCATTTCGTAACAGCTCTATTTATTAGAACAATTTCCACTCATTTTCTTTATTTTGTTGCATTTCCTTCTTTCTATTAGAACAACTCTAAATTTTGCGGCATAATGAACACGTTTTACGCTTTGAATTGTATTGCATATAATTTGTGGCTTAATTGGTTTGCACCGAGAATTTGTTCAGAAAAAAAATGTTCATTTCATACCATCTCTGTTAATTGCAACAAATACCGCACACTTTCTTTATTATTGCATTTGCTTCTTTCCATTGCAACAACTCTGAAATTTGCAGCAGAATAAACATATTTTTCATAATTGTTTGCTTGCAATTTCTATGATCACATGTATTTTTGCTGTTGTTGCTATTGTCCACCTCACAAATTCAAATTTGCTTCGTTACTTTCTATTTTTCACATTTGTTGCAGGTCTGTTATTCCAATTGTTGTTCAACTATCTCCCCGTTACAGGAAGCTAAAAGACCATAGTTTTCCTGTGTCACTGCAGCTACAGGTGCACCTTTTTTTTGAAACCTGGCCTGTATTTTTCATGCTTTCTTTGTTGTTGTATTTGACTTTTCCATTTTATGTTTCATTTTTTTTCAAATCAATATGATTTTTTTTCATATGTTCATGTTTCCTCTATTTCATGATTAAATTTTATGTTCAATTTCTTATTCTTTCATCAAATTTTTATTTCTTTTCCATTTATATTCTCAGTTCTAACCATGTTATTAAAATTGCCTTGATTGACTATCTTTAACCATTTAAATTTATGTTTTAACTTTTAGAAGCAACGATTTTATGACTAGCGATAGACAAAGATTACAACCATTCCATGATGTTGGACCTGGTGTTTCTTCACCGTACAACTCAACAATCCATATTTATAGTGAAGGAAATTTGAGTGATGAAAATTTTTCATTCACGCAAGCAACGCCGTATAACTCTGATCATCTAACCAATGATCATTCGCTTTTACATACTGCTGATGATGGTGCATCATGTTCTACTTCCTTACAAGGAAATTATTCAATCTCGAATAATAGTACCTCTTCATCAATAGCATCAACAAGTCGGGTACATCTTCCATATGGATTTCCCTTCGATGAAAATGCCACTAACAATACTAGCTTTGAGACTAACACCACACATGGACCAATTGCTTATCAAAGCCTATTGGTTGGCCAATCTGAATACCAAAAAAAATGAAAAAGTGAGTTTACCTTGAAATTTCCCGAACTCTGATTCTTTTTTTTATTCCTTATATCATCCATCTTCTTTTTTTTCATTATCTTTCATTTTCTTTGTAATTTCTAGGGGAAACATGCGAGTATGTTGACTTTGGTGATAAGACTTTTACATGTCGCCATTGTAATGCGCTTTTTTGGCTCCAAGAACGTCTTGCACGTTCATCTAAAAAGAATCCATCTTTCTCACTTTGTTGCCTTAATGGTCGAGTTTCCCTTCCAGCTATGCAACCAACTCCTCCAATTCTTGATTTGCTTCTTGATCCCAGCAATGCCTCTGCCTCAAAAAAATTTCGAGACAATATACGAGCTTATAACTCTATGTTTGCTTTCACATCGATGGGCGCAAAGATTGATACTTCTGTTAATGATCAACCAGCTCCATATGTGTTCAAGATAAGCGGTCATTGTCATCATTTAATGGGCTCTCTCTTACCTGTTGATGGAGAATCACCAAAGTTTGCACAGCTCTATGTGTTTGACACTGCTCACGAAGTTGCAAATAGACTTTTGCCATTTACAAGAGACTCCAAATCATCATCTCTAGATGAGAATATTGTTGTGGATCTTTTAAGAATGCTTGATGAAACAAACGAGCTTGCCAAATTATTTCGCAAAGCCAGAGACAAAACTCAAAATATCCAATCTGTTGATTATAAACTTCGCTTACTTGGAAAGCGAAACCATGATTCACGCCAATATGATGATCCTACATCAAATGACATTGGTGGATTAGTTGTTGGAGATATTGGAGATTTTTTCTCGGAACGGGATATAATTATTGAATGCTTTTCAGGTTCTTTAAAAAGGATCTCAAAATTACATCCAAAATTCATGGCATTACAATATCCCCTTTTGTTTCCTTATGGTGAAGATGGCTACTCCTGTAATATTATGTTTGTTGATCATGGACATGGAAAAATAAGGAAAAGGTCAAGAGTTCCGATGCGAGCTTATTATGCTTACCTTATCAATGAAAGGCCTGGGTGCGATAATACCATCATTAAAGGAGGTCGTTTGTACCAACAATTCTTGGTCGATGCATTTGTTAATGTTGAAGAAGATCGTCTTGATTATATCAGAGCTAATCAAAAAGATTTACGTACAGAAGTTTATAAAGGTATCCATGAAGCTGTGCTTAATGGGGATGTTGAAGGTTTCTCAGCTGGGAAAATCATTGTTCCATCTTCTTTAACTGGTAGCCCACGTTATATGATCAATAATTACCAGGATGCAATGGCTATATGTAGAGCGTATGGAAATCCTGACCTATTTATTACATTCACATGTAATGTTAATTGGCCTGAGATACGAAGGGAGCTTACAAAAGGTCGAATTTACAAACATGAAGACAAGCCTGATATCATTACACGTGTTTTTAGATCGAAGGTTATTGATATGTTAGCCTTCATAAAATCAGGCAAGCCTTTTGGTCAGATAATTGCAGGTGCCTTATCTTTTATCTCATTTCTTCTAAACATTACAACTTTCTATTATTATTATGATTGTCTGGCTTAGTTTTCTTTTTATTTTGTAGATGTTTGTGCAATTGAATTTCAAAAGAGGGGTTTGCCACACACTCATATATTAATTTGGCTACACTCGAATTTTAAATGTCGTACACCTGAAGATGTTGATTCCATTGTTTCAGCTGAAATCCCTGACAAACTTACAGATCCAAAATGCTATGAAATTGTTTCAAGATTCATGATGCATGGTCCATGTGGTCTTGCAAATCCAAAATCTCAGTGTATGAGCGAGGGAGTTTGCTCAAAAAGATTCCCAAAAAAATTCAAGACACATACTGTTTTTGATGATAATGGCTTTGTTTATTACAGGCGTCGTGATCTTAAAGACAATTTTGTTATAAAAAATGGCATTCAGCTCAACAACAGATATGTTGTTCCATATAATAGGGAACTCTTATTACGATATAATGCCCACATAAATATTGAGATCTGTTGTCAGTCAATGTTAATTAAGTATCTTTTCAAGTACGTAAGCAAGGGATCTGACAGATGTAGAGTTGTTGTTGAAAAAGATCGTGCTGATGAGATCCATGCGTATATGAATTGTCGTTTTATATGCCCATATGAAGCGGTTTGGCGTCTTCTACAATTTCCAATACATTCAAGATCACCTCCTGTTGAGCGACTTCAAATCCATTTGCCATTGCATCAAAATGTTGTTTACTCAGGAAATGAAAGTCTACCATCAATACTTCAAAAACCAGGTATTGAAAAAACAATGCTCACAGAATGGTTCACACGTAATAGAATTGATCATGAAGCACGTCAGCTTTACTACTCAGAATTTCCACATAAATATGTTTGGGATCCTGGTCAAAAAGAATGGATTCCAAGATCAAAAGGTTTTAGTCTTGGTCGATTAACATATGTTCACCCTGCCTCAGGAGAGCTCTATTTTCTAAGACTACTCCTTAACCATGTAAGAGGAGCATTGAGCTTTGATTATCTAAAAAATGTTTCGGGTGTTGTGCATCCAACATTTCAACTTGCTTGCAAGACCTTGGGACTTTTAGGGGATGATAAAGAATGGGAAGACGTCTTTTGTGAGGCTATGGCTACTGCAACATCTCCTCAAATTAGGAATCTCTTTGTCAGTGTTGTTCTTTTCTGTGATGTTGTTGATCCAGAAGTTTTGCTCAATAAATTCTGGCGCTCAATGTATGATGATATTATCACCCGTTTCAAATCCAGCTTTGCCATGCCTAATCTTAGATTATTCGATGATGAGCTTAAAAACTATGTTCTATATGAGCTTGAGCTTCTCTTCAATGTTGCCGGCACATCTCTTGAAAAGCAAAAGCTTCCAATGCCTGATGGGTGTTTATTGTCAGAAATAAAGAATAAACTTTTGAGAGAAGAGCTTAACTACGATATTGCAGATCTTATATGTCAACATTCATCAGCTTTCCCACAACTCAATCAATGTCAACTAAATGTTTATGATTGTGTTGTTAAATCTGTCCTTGAAAAAAGACAAGAATTAATTTTTGTTCATGGCCATGGAGGAACTGGGAAAACATTTTTGTGGCATACAATAATCAATCGGTTGAGATCAGATGGTTTGATTGTCCTTGCTGTTGCATCATCAGGTATTGCATCACTTTTGCTTCCTGGTGGTCGCACAGCTCATTCAAGATTTAAGATCCCCCTTACTGTTTCTGATACTTCATCATGCGAGATTAAGAAAAAAACCGATCTTGCACGACTTCTACAAATGACCTCTCTAATTGTATGGGATGAGGCTCCAATGAATAATCGGTGTTGCTTTGAAGCATTAGACCGCTCGCTTCGTGATGTCCTAACAAATGGTAACGACTTGCCCAATGATAAACCGTTCGGTGGAAAATCAATTTTATTAGGAGGAGATTTCAGGCAGATTTTACCTGTTATTCCCGGAGGAACAAAGGAAGACATTGTTCATGCATCTCTTTGCAGCTCTAATTTGTGGTCTAAATTTAAAGTTCTCACTCTTACAGAGAATATGAGGCTATCATCCAATGGACTTTCAAATGATCAAAAGAAAGAACTTGCTATTTTTGCCAACTGGATTCTTGCAATTGGTGATGGAACTCAACAGGATGTTTTATTCCCTGATGATTATGATGCATCCATGATTAAAATACCACAAGATCTTTTGCTTGAACCTGGATCTAACCCCATATTGGCAATTGTTTCAGCAGTGTATCCCTCTATTCGTGATATCAATATTGATCCATGCTATTTTAGAGAGAGAGCAATTGTAACTCCAAGAAATGCTACAGTTTCTGAGATCAACGATTTTATCTTAAACATGTTGCCAGGAATGAAGCGGATTTACCTGAGTACTGATACTATTTGCAAAACATCGAGCGATGGTGATAATGCAGATATTTTGTATCCCGTTGAATTTATCAATCAACTTGAGTTCAATGGAGTACCATCCCACACAATTTCCTTGAGAATTGGCACACCAATAATGCTTTTACGCAATCTTAATTTATCAGCTGGTTTATGTAACGGAACAAGACTTATTGTTACGCAACTTGCTGAGAGGGTCATAGAAGCTCAAATAATAACAGGCTCTTTTATTGGCAATCGTGTATTTATTCCCAGGATTGTTTTTCCAATAAATGATGCAAAATGTCCATTCACAATTAAACGAAGACAATTTCCTATAAGACCATGTTATGCTATGACAATAAATAAAAGTCAAGGACAATCATTGAAAGTTGTCGGGGTTTTTCTCAAGGATCAAGTTTTCACTCATGGACAATTGTATGTTGCTCTTTCACGGGTTACATCAAGACAAGGACTGAAGATTATCACATGCGATGCCGAAGGAAATCATTCAATCTATGTGAAAAACATTGTGTATAAAGATGTTCTTAGCTCTTTATCAGTATCTTGATCTCTCAGAAGCACATGTTATTTTTTTGTCAATCTTTTGCTCCCTGTCTTTTTTTCTTTTCTAAGGTGATGCTTTTTACAAAAGAAAAAATTATTCGATTTATCATTTTTAATTTGGACATGTTTCCATTTGTTGTTTTTCCCCATTCATTTTAAATTAAATATTTGCAATACATGTCATTTTTTTAATTAATATTAGCTCTGCTATTTTTATCATTGCTCCTAATATTTTTTTTTATTAATCATTTGCAGGACAATGGCTCTACCTATAAAAGAGATTCAAAAATACAACTTCTACCCTTCATTACGAGCTAGGGCCTGTCGAGTTTGGATTGCTAAATTTAATGGTCAGCCAAGCAGTTTTAATTGTGTTTTTGTTGACAATCAGGTATAATTTATCATGAAAATATAACCACTAATGAATCTTATTTTCTATATATTTAAATGTTTGAATAATGCATGTCCACTCATTTCTGAATATTTTCTTTACTTTGGCAATTTAACATTTTTTTTACTTAACCAGAGGTACTTATTTGCTCTTAAGATTCCCTATGGAAAACCAAGTTTCCTTTCCTTTTTAATTCATTACTATAGAACTATAGTTAAGTTCACTACTAAACCAGCAATTGCTTATTCAACTTATGGAAAAAACTTTTCAATATTGAAATTGTTAAGAAAAACTAACATGATCAATTTTTAGCATCCATTTATGATTTACAATCAACTTTGTTTTCTACATGCTTAAAAAACCATACAATCCCCAAGCATTGCATTTGCTTTATATAATCCATAGAAAATTTCATACAGGTCAAGCAAATTTCATTTATTCTATTAGTTGACATGATTTAATATATGAGTTTGAGAAATTTTACGATGCAATCACTGCTAACTGCACCAATTACCATGAAAATCTCAGTTACAATTCCATACCAGAGCCATGGTTTACCAGGTATATTACATCCAATTATAACAAACATTGAGAAGCAACCAACAAGTATATTTATCTTTTATTCTATACATCTTTTATATGCAGCTTTCATTTATACAATGGTCTACAATAATTAATTATTATATATGTGCATCCTGCTAGAAATAATGTTTCACCTTCACCTCAAGACATGTTGTTGACTTAAAAAATCTTGCTTCAAATTCATAGACTTTATAAGTAACAACCAATTTAAACATTTTAAGAAATATTAAGACATAAAATCTCTTAAATTCATTATTAAAACCAGTCTTTTAACTTAATGTTCCAGTAGTACCAATACCTCACTTCCAATGTCATCAAAAATCTTCTTGAAATAATTTACAAAACCTTATTACATATTGCATTCAAAATTCTAAACCTTATCACATATTGCATTAAAAACTCTATTCCATTTGGTTGTTGGCATGGTGAACAATTATTTTTTTCATTCCAACGTTAATCTTTTTTTTATATAGGGTGGAGCTATTCAAGCTGTAGCTAAAACAAGAGATCTCCCAACATTTGCAGCAATAGTTATTGAAGGAAATCACTATGAAATCAAAGGATTCTATACTTATGAAAACAGAGCAGTAAACACAGTTGCTGCCCATGATGCTGTGATTGATCTCAAATCTAACACAAAGATTACAGGCATTGAAGCTATTACACCTTCTGTTCCTAGATACTACTTTAATTTTATTGACTATGCACATATTATGACCAAGTCAAAAAGCTCCAGAAATCTTACAGGTTTACCATTTACTTCATTCATTTAGCCTATTATTAAACATTTCTATTATTGAACTCAACTTGATAACATTACTTAAAAGCATTCATTCCTGTTTTTTAAGATGTCCTTGGAAGACTTAAAGCATTGCAGCCACTTGAACAAGTTATGGTTCGTGGACAGACGCTCGAAAATAAGAGAGAATTCATGCTTGAGAACATTCGGTGAGTTGAAAAATTAAATGCAAATTACCTTACTTTTATCAAGCTTATTGATCAAATTTGTTTTGTATTTTCTTTCAAAGTGGTGAGGAGCTTCGCATAACTCTTTGGGGTGATAATGCTAGAGATTTTGATGGACTCGCTCTTCATAACCTGCCATCTCCGGTTATCATTGCGTTTGCTGGATTTCGTGTCACAGAATTTAAGGGTAATTTTAACTTCTATTTCTTTTTTTTCTAAATTTTTTTTTAACATTTTTATTATCATTCTGATCCAACTAATTCTCCTTTCATTTTATTACAAAAAACTCTTTTGTTCACAAGGAAAACCAAATCTTAACAGTACAGCCGCCTCTCTTTGGTACTTCAATCCAGACATACCAGAATGCTTGGCATATAAACATTTGTAAGTTATTCCAACATCAACCACCTCTCCTATGCTTTACCATTATCAATTTTTTTCTAACTAATTATTTTTTCACCATCTTTTTTAATCGATTGTACACGCAGCTTTGCACAACTACCTGTTGAAATACAACAACTCCCTTCATCATCAAATGTTGTTTTATCGATAGAGGAACAAATCAAAGAAAATAGGAGAACAATACATGAGATTCTTTGCATGAATCCTTATGAGCACAAGGTTATTTTTTAAACCCTTTTATTATTAGCTTTGATAACATACTTTACCTTCTTCATATAATTAGTTTTTAAAATTTCATCTAACCACACTCCTGAAACATGTATTTCCTTTCCATTACCAGCATCTAAGATTCACATGTCAAGCTTCGATTGTTGACTTTGATTTTCCCAATGGCTGGTGGTATCCAAGCTGTCCAAAATGCAACAAAAAACTTAGTGGGGGCGAAAACAATTACACATGCATGGATCATGATGCTATCACCTCTCTTCCAATTCCATGGTAAGTCATCTAATTTCACAACTAAAGCAATATTAAGTTGTTAAATAAAAAAATCATATTCCTTGGATACATTATCATGCACTTCTTATTAATGAACATGTATTCAATTTTATATTATAGGTTTCGCTTAGAATGCATTGTTACCGATGGAGAAGATGTCACTAATTTTCTTCTATTTGGGAAAACTGCTGAGAACTTTTTTGGATCATCGGCCCACCATTATGTCTATGATAAAAAATTTATTGATCCCTCAGTTCTTCCTCCTGCCATGGCAGCAAAGTTAAACAAAAGCATGATTTTTCAGCTTCGATTTGGTGCTTTCAGATCCATCACCAACAGATGTGAGGTTATCATTACTAATATCTTTGACGACAGCACAAATAAGAGCATCCATCCTCTAGAAACAGCAACTCCAGAAGCTAAATCATCTCCTACATCCAAGACATCTACTCCATTAAGCTATATGAAACAGGTTCTCAAAGCTCCATCAACTCCACAAAATACTGTCACACAACTCAGGATTGCTCCTGATTCCTTGGAGACACCACCTCAGAACATATCACCAAACAATGAAACAAGCATAAACAGTGAAGCACGACGTGCACTTGATTTTGAAGATGCAACACAGCAGCTCAGGCAAGTTTACATTTCCCCACACTTTCTTTACATTTTTTTTCCTTAACACGTGCTAAATTTGATGGTTCTTAACCTGAGATGGTTCTGCCTTGCATCTTTTTAACTCCTTTGGTTACAATAGTCATGAAGATGAGCATGACAAAGCAATTGAAGTCCAAGGAAACCTGGGAAACATAGCTACATCTGAGACATTTGATCACTCACTTCCACCTTTGAAAAAACAACGGGCAACATCCTCATCTTCATCGAAGGTTTGATTTTTAACCTCACATTCTTATAAATCAGTTTCCAATTTGTCCAACATGCCTTTTATTTGTTATTTATTTTCTAATTCTATTTGTTTTTTTATTATTTTACATTTACCTATTTCTCTTCACTTCACAGTCTATAATTCATGAGTTCTTTTCTTCTTTACATGCTAATTATAATATTGAAAACAATTCTTAAAAGAGAAAAAATCATTCCCTGGAAAATTTATATATCAATATTAATACTTTTCATTAAAACCAAAGAATTAGTAAAGGATATATGTATATTAACAATGAGAAGAAAACATAATTATTATGTGCACACAATAAATACTTAGATAAAGAAGAAATCATTACAATTATATATGTGCATATGTTACTTAAACAATTGCAATAAATATGGTTACTTTCTTGGTGAATGCTGTAAATTAAAGTCATCCTAGAGGTTGGGGAACCATGACACCAATTCCTGATACATGATATGCACAATGGATGGTCCACATTTAGGCAGGACTGCAAGCCTTCTTTTAGGTGTTGTAGGCTTTGAAAGCACATTATCCAGGCATACACTGCACTCAATTTCTTCACTATGTTTTAATGCCACAAGAAAATTTTGTTTCGTTTCTTCTCACATGATTTCAAATGCTCCCCTCTTTCATCTTCCCTGAAGGAATAATCACAGCAATGTGATGCCGGAGTTTTTTGAGAAAAAAAGTTTTTCCTTTTTTTTTCAGTTTAGGATTTTTATTGCTTTGAAAAAGGTTTTATAATGACTACATAAACTGTATATACAATAATGTAAAAAAAAAAAGCATGGTCAATTTTTATATCTTGCTTCATGCACACATTTAACTTCATCTACTACACAAATGTTCACAGAATTTTCAACCTTCAATTGCATCTATAACACAAAACAAAAAAAACCAAAAACATTTTTGTGAAGGCTATTTAACATGTCCAAAAAATACTAACAACAATGACTTGGATTTGTTGTCTTTACATAATTTATTTTATTGTCTTTACATTGCAGAAAAACTAGCAATTCCTCTACAAATGACTTGGATTTAGATTCCTGTAGCAAGAACATGGAGAGGAATCTGGCAGCTTATTTCCACTTTTGATGTTGTTTATAACTTAATCTATATTATCATGATTGCTGCCTCTGTAATTTTGATATAGTTTGGAAACAACAATGTCCTTTAAGTGCTCAGCAATCTGACAGCTTATTTGCATTTTGTTGTTTATAACTTAATCTATAACTTTATCTATATTATCAAACCTTTGATACTATACCTAGCTGCAGTTCTTTTTATTATTGCTTAGCAATTATTATTTTTCATGCATGTTATGCTTATTCTGGTACAAAACTGTATTTTCATTCATAACCTAAAATCGCCCGCAGCAAAGCGCGGGCAATCAA
>Ga0325405_1001727_pt1 | contig 22353 bp, 13 predicted proteins | sample PopdelMetagenome_21_FD_205663 | JGI IMG/M metagenome (GOLD analysis project Ga0325405, IMG submission 205663) | Populus deltoides microbial communities from Bellville, Georgia, United States - Xylem-Control-R2 | ecosystem: Host-associated > Plants > Phyllosphere > Stem > Wood/Secondary xylem...
TAGCTTTTCTCCTCTCAAGTTTGGCTACTGAGTTGGCTCGGATTCTGGAAGTACACCAGTCAAATAATGGAAAGGATGGTGAGTGGTACAAAACATTTTAAAACCAGGATATTCTTTAGGTTTTAAACTTCATGTTTTAGAGCATGTTAAGATAACTCTATCAGGTTGTGAGAGTTGAGGACTTTGAGGAGATGTAATGCTAGGATGTGTTTGATGGAGAAATGAATTTGTCTCTACGCAGGAGTTTGAAGGATTCGCAGGAATGACAATATCATAGTCAAGAGAGAAGGGTAAAGAATATTTTTTTTGGTAAATGTGCTCAAAGAAATACTGTCTTTTTTAATTTTTTCTGTAATTAATATAACGTGGGCTGATCCAGCTTTCGCGGTCAGCCTTACAATTTGACTCTCTTTGAGCATTGCCTCGTCGTTGTCTCACGAGAGTAGTCAGGGCTTCTAATTTTATCGAACTTCTTTCCCTAAATTACACCTTCAAAAATCACAACCGTTAAATTTATGAAACCACTTGCAATGAACGAGATTGCTTGTTCATCATGACTTGAGGAGTTGCCGATTTAGATTTTAAATCTAACCCGGTTCGAGATTCGGGTTCTAGATTTTAACTAAATCACTAAATCATTCAAATCATTTTTTATAATCAAAACAGTATTATTTTAATAAAAAAAATTAATAGATTATAACCAAACCGGATTAATCCACCCATTTAATTTTAATTTCAAATTAATTAAATCCCGGATCAACCAATTAATATGGGCCGAGTTTCAAAAGGATATTTGCGGCTACTTATGTAAGTTGCTCTCTAATCTTGGTATTAGAGCTAATTAAACTGATACTTACTACTTTGCCACCACGCTATTTTTAAGCATAAATCTGTAGAAAATGACAAAATTTTACAGGGAGCCGGTGAAGAAGATTGGGATGGAAAGAAGAATTGTTGCAATGGAAACCCAAAATCCCCATTGCCACCCTTACGGAAAACTCATAAAGCATGTCTTGGTTTCTTCCACCCTATCTTTTGTTAAAATCTTCCTTAACTCGCTCCAAAAAGGCAATTGGGATTTGTCTGCCAGCAGACGGCAACAACCCGGAAAGAAAAAATTGCAGGTTAGAGACATGTATTCAGAGAAGTTAGGATGTTAATTAAACAGAGACAAATAAAAAAAATTAGGGTTGTTGTGAATAGTAATTCGCATAGATCAATTTGGGAGAGTAAACCTTAGGAACCCTTTCCTTAAAGAGACCCTGTAAAAGCTTTTTTTCTGACTTGGTATCAGTATTCATCAACTGTGTGATTAAGCTGGTCACTTCGACTTTCATTAAAAAAAAAACTACAAATCAAAACAACAATTACCATATATAAATATTTTACTTTCATTTTTATAATCTAATACTTATAATCGCTATTCTGAATCGAATATAATTAGGGTTACATGAACAATAACCCAGTAAAAATCAATTTGGTTTTTTCTTGGGTTTTGAAAAATATAATAATACAAGGGTTAAAAAAAGTCCAATGAGAAGGGGACAAGATCCCAACAGCTCAAGGTATAAATTGTTTCTTCTTCAACAACAAACATCACGAGAAACTAAGAAATCGAATAAAAAAACCTAGATTGATTTCGATCTAGAGTTGTCTTGAAAGAGAACATTATATAGGAGAGAAGTAGTTTCAAATGTCAGATACAAAGTAGGTGGTCTGTTGCGTGTTGTCTTAGCAAGTTTCTCATATATTATTTTTCAAGGGTAGAAGCGTTATTCTATATAACAAAAACTATAAAATATAATTTCAAAAAAAAAATCGAAATATCTTAAAAAAACCCCGTTAACAATAACTTTGAAAATAAATCTTTTCTAAATAAAATAAAAACAAATATTCAAACTATCAAATAATATAATTTAATCATGTTCATCAAGTTTTAAAAATTTTAACCTATTACTCGATCCATGTTTTTTTAAAAAAATTATCTTATTATTATTTATAATTCTCAGAAATCAGATAATACAAATATTATAAATATACTAATTTTTTTAGACACCCCTTTGCGAAATTCCGTAGTCCGAAGAACAAACTCTTAATTCCCAGGAAGAAATTCAATAGCATGCGATGGTTAAAAATTTGCATACCATTTCAACAAATTAATTTTTCATCCCTTTTACAAGGAACCAAACCAATCTTCTCAGGCTAATCCATAAAGAAAGTTCTTGATGTCAACTGTAAAAGAGGCTGCCTAGTCTGGGCGCCAGATACTATATTAATATCATTAGCGCCAGGACTTCCGCACCCCGTGTTAAAAAAATGCTTCTGGCAATTAAACGGGGGATCACACCACTCGCCCGTTCTCTCTTTCCCAAAAAAAAAAAAAAAAAAACAAATGAAATGAAGTCAATATTCACCACATCTGGATGCAAGGCGTGCCTAATCGAAGGTATCAGCAGAGGCAGCTTCACATCTTCTAAAAATTGTCACAAGACGATAATGACCGCAGCTCAAGCAATTTAACATCAAACTATTTGGGATGTTACTTTCAATCATGCACTAACAACACCAGAAACCCAGGGAACAATCAATGGCGCATTTGGGTGGGAATCTCTAAATGATTCAGAATACCTATCCTTGAAATTCAGTTTGGGCTTTTCTGCCTGCAATTTGACAAGATAAAATGTCATAATTGGATTAGTTAAAGAATTGATGAATTTTAGCTCATAATGAAACATTAAACCAATTCTTACATATTTTAGCCAGCACTCTTGATTTTTATGTTGATAGATATCCGGCGAAAAGCACCCTGTCTCTGATGGGCAATAGACCCATGTGTTGCATTTCTTTTCACCAGGCTTTGCATATTTTGCCTGATCTAGGCAAGCTTGACAGCAGTCAGCTGCACTTTCCTTATGGTGGGTAAGGCCCCATCTAACAGCAGCACCATCATAATCAGTATGAAGCTCGGCATGGCATTCAGGTGGAAGTGGCCTGCCAGGTAGAACTTCTTCCTCTGTAAAAAATAAGTAATAATTAAACCAACATGTATAAATTTGTTTCATCGGTAAATGCTTAGATACTGGCAACATGAAGAACAAAATTTTACCAACAGAAACCTCAATTTAATTACCAGGCTCTTCTTCACCCTCAGGCTTATCATCGTGTTCCTGGTGAATTACTTCAGCAGGTAACCAAAGGCCAATATTTTCTGACAGCACAGCCCAATCAGACTCTAAGGCTCTTACTAGGATACCTAAAAACATTCAGGAACACGCGTGAGCAGCAGGGTATGGGAAACGAGGATTTAAAGTGCTTCCTACAGACACAAATATAATTGGTCCTTGAGGCCATTACATCAGAGATTTAAATGACACCAAACCACACCCTTCCAAGGACAGAAGCATACCAGCTTCCTCTTTCAAAATAGATGAAGTCAGCCCCTCTGTTTCACGGGCCAACAGTTTGACCTCTTGCAGTTTTTCTTTCCGCCACTTTTCAACAGCATCTGTTTACAAAAGAAGAGAAGAACAAAGATAAGTGGCAAGGTACCAGCACAGAGAAGGTCAAAAGTCATAGCTCTTATGTTACATGTCCTATATATATCCATCCACATTGATTGGATAGTTGGATGACCCTATTGTAGGCAAGCGAGCAATAAACTTCTGGAAATCATTGTTTAATGTTGCTAAAAATAGTGAAATGTCAGGAATGAGACTGGAAATACGATTAAAAAGAAGCACTAATCAAATCCTGATACAACCAGGACTGGGTGGTTATCAGCTAAGTAAATTATAACTGAACAGAAAAATGATGTCAGTCCAAAATCATCCTAACAGTACACTTGAACTCCATGAGGCAGGAAGTCACCATTTCAAGTAGAGATGTCTTCATGCATGACAAAATTGTCAAAACATCCAAAGAATCCTTGGATAATTCTACATCGAAGAGCATGAATATGGCAGAGATTAAGAAATAGAAGAAGAAAAAATTTACAGCTTTCAGAAATAACAAATGGCTGAAGTTTTCCATGCCAAAGATACCCTCAATCAAATATTATCAGTCAACAAAATGTAAATTCCAAATGGTAGCTTCTGAAAATTCTTCTTTCTTTTATCCAACTTCCAAGCTAACCATGGAGCTAATAAAATACAAAGAGATGTATAACAGACCAAGCCCACAAATATCATTCAGCACCATTACAGATTCCTTCCTTCTCTATATGGAATCATGGGGCATGATGTCCAAGGTTTCAAGAAGAACCTTATGAACAAGATTCAAAGCATAACATCAGCCTAAAGCACCAGAATTTCAATGCATTATAATTTTTTAATTGAAAAAAATTAATAGCAATCAGATGGGCTGTCTAATTTCAAAACAAGCAATACCTATTTGATTATGAAAAACTTATAGCTAACAAGTAGAATTACAACATTTTTTGACAGAGAATTTACTTTTCTAGTTTGCTATTGACAGCCAATGTGTCCCCATGTAAGAAATTAGGAACAAATTCTGTGAGCATTTGCACTGTAGTAGTTTGGGAGTGAAGTAGGAAAAAAAAGAGAGGATGTCGGCGATAGAAAAACCAAAAAAGGCCACAGATCCTTAAATCGTCAAGAGGCAGCAGAGGAATAATGCTGCAAATAGAGGTCATGATGTTTGCAGTTGTGAGACAAGAGACATGGAAAAAATATGGTAGCAACAGTTATGACGATAAATAAGAGGCCTCAGGCGGTAAAAATGTCAGTGTTGGCATGGTGCTAATGATAGATATGGTGGATTCATGGCATGGAGGTGAGCGTGGTAGAGGCATCAGGTTCTGGTCATTTTAATATTAATACAAAAAAATGGCACTTGTTTCATGAAAGCAAACAAAAGTAGCTGTGACTTTACAAGAGAGACAGCATGGGAGATATAGCTGAGTTAGGGTGGATACGGGAAAAATAAAAATAAAAGTAGCATGTTATAGTTGATGGAGGGGACAGAGTTTAAAGTCGTAAACCACCATGTTTAAGCACTTCATAGAAAAAAAAAAACCAGATAAATTGATACATACATACAAACATACATGTGTGTGTATAATGGTGGTAGCAAGCTCCATTGAATTCTATACTCCTTGTACAACAGTAATAGGATCTGCTAGAAATCAAAACCGAGAATGGCAACATATTAAAGAAGAAAATATACCTCCTTTCCTTTGTTTTCCATCATTGTAATACCAATATTGGTTGGGGGCATAGGCCCGTCGTAACAAAAACTAATATTCAGTAGATTTGAGCACTCATCTTCTGTTTAGTTAAACAAAATGCAGTCAAGCAGATGTTGTATGGAAGAGTGAGCAACAACAAAGAAACACCACTCTTGCTGTTCACTAATTCCAGTGAGACAGCACAGAAAAATGTTTTCTGGTTCTCCGCATTATACCAAATTAGTTGTTGTTTGATGAATAATACACGTCAAATGCGCTGAACCTTCAAGACTCGAACAAAGCAAGTGTTCAAACCTATCCTAATTGCATGAATCAATTTGAAATAGAATAGGCAGTTGCAAAACAAAACGACATGGGATTGAAAGATGAACCTACTTCTCTGCTCACTGATATTCGCATTCGCATTCAAGCTTCTCAATCTCTCCAGAATCTCATCAGTTATTTTATTCTTAACCTCTTTTGGCAATTCAATCACCGTTTCTTCTCTGTTAAACTCTTCCTTAAGTTCCTTCACCTTTCCAAAAACAGAAAACACTGAATTAAAACACCAACATCCAATGAAGGAATCCAGAGCTCATATTAATCACACAATAACTGAAAAACCTAAAAGGAAATTCTTACAATTTTAACAAGCTCTAAAGGTTCTTTCGCTCTTCGAATCCGAATTGATTCCTCCATTTTCCTAATCTGATCTGGTGTGTACTTTACAACTACAACTACAACATAATAATAATAATAATAATAATAATAATAATAATAATAATAAAGAAAAAGGAAAGCTCGAAAATCAAATAAACCGCTTCAATAAAAAAAAAAGGGACCTAAAAAACTTGGAGAGTTAGTTACCTCTGTTAAAATCATTATTGGAGTAGAGATAAAGGGAAGCATATAGAGAGCGAAGAACATAAAGAGCAATAAAAATGTTAATAGAGCAAACAAAGAGAGTGGTTCTCTTGTACGAACATCCCCATTTCACTCCTCTCGCCATTTCCTCCTCCTCCTCCTCATCCCGCCATAATATCCAATTATTCCTCTTTCTTCTATTAGATCAACCGATAGATCGCGCTGCAACCAAGTCGTGTTTTTTTTTAAAAAAAAAATGCAGTAATGAGTTATTTTTGTGCTCTTTTTTTTTAATAAAAAATAAAGACCGTTTTGGAGGGCGCCGATGAGATCGGGATTTTACTATAAGAAATTAATACAAGTGACTATTGTTTTCTTTCTTTTGATTTTAATGGCTGGTTAAGAGTTAGCTTCATAAATGAACTCCGTTTTGCTGACTCTGGAGCCTGGGCTAACGTGCGCCCTTGTGGTTAGGTTAGCGGCTAAAAGATAGGAGGATGCATTTGTGTTGATCAATGCGTGCTGTCGCTGTTTAAAATTTAAATATTCTTATCATATGATTGATTGATGGACGGATTTATGAATTTGGTGTATTTCGAGGGAGAGCAATTGGTATTATATAACAACTAAATATTTACATATAATTACAAATACTTACATTTCTAATTTTAAAAATAATATTGTCACCATAAGTACTTCGTTTCTTGAAAGCAGTTTGAAAACAATTGTCTGAACAGCTAAATAATAGCTTGGAAGGATATTGTTAGAGCACTTGTTCTAGTTCACAAAAGAAAAGAAAAGAAAACTTTATTATTTTTTTTATTTATAAAATAAAAAATCATGTATTAATTCTTTTTATTATCCATTAGACAACATCCTAAAATAACACCCAAAACACAATTAAGCATAGATGTATTAAAAATTTTAGCTCTTGTTAATATAAATAGTGATGTGGTTATTTAATTATTAAAACTATGATATTATATTAAAAAAATATTTTCTACGGATTTATTTTACTATGTTGAAATACAATTCACAAAGGATCAATTATAGATTTAGTATGAATCTAGTTAATTGATGATATATAGGACTCGAATTCAAGCATAGAGAGAGGAAAATGAACTTCTTAACTATTGTGCCTGCCAGGAGGTTGTAGGCATTTTCTTTCTGCACTGATCTTGCCATGTACCATTATCGATAGCAGATGTTCTTGAAGGACAGAAAATAAAAGTAAAAAAAAAAAATAAGAAGAAAATATCAACATGAACGTTGTCTGTCTCCAGATTTCGCATTTCAAGCATTAAACAAATAAATCAAACCACTTGTTTAAAATTCTTCAATGTCTGATTTTTCATGAATTTTAAAAATAAAAAAAACTTAATATAAATTTTTTATATATATAAAAAAACCATTTACCATGAATATCATTTATTTTAATGATCTAAATTAATATTAATGATATTTTTTTATTTAAATCTAATGATTTTTTTCCTCTCTCAATTAGAAATTAAAAACTAATCAAATAAATTTTTATAATAAAATAAAATTAAAAAAATATTAAAATACTAAAATTATATAATTTTCATGATTCTTAAAATTTAAAGATCAAAATATATTTTTTACGAAACTTATAATATGTTATCCGTGTTATTTTTATTTTTATTTTTTATTTTAATAAAAAATCAAAATAAATTAATTTTTAGTTAGAACTAAATCATTTAAAAAACAAAATTTAAGAATCAAAATAAAAAAAAAAATATAAAATTTCAGGCACTCCATAATAATATATTATAGAATGAACAGTAAATTAATGTAAAACACACGTTTTGTATAGTAATACTTAATGATTATACATTTGCTTTTATTTCTTTAGATTGGATCTTAGTTGTCTTTAATTTTTTGGTGCCCCATAAGTTAATCAGCAAGGCACACTGATCATCGAAGTCCATTGATAGAGAACTGAAAGCTGTTTTCGAAGGGGGCATGAAGGAAATGTGGGGATTTGGAGGTAGATATTATTGGGGGAGAAGGGAAATGGAAAGAGAAGGGATAGTGGTGGTTTTTGCTTGGATGTCTAGTCAAGAAAGACATGTGAAAAGCTATGTTGACCTTTATGGGTCTCTTGGTTGGAATTCCCTTGTCTGTCACTCTCAATTTCTCAATATGTAAGTTCGGTTTTTTCCTCTGAATTGGCTGTTTTTCGCTTGTTTAATGATATTGGTTTCTGGGTTTGACCGGGTTTATAAGAATTCGATGTTTTGTTTTTGTTGAATTTTGGTTTCTGGGTTTGACTGGGTTGGTGCTCATATGTTTTTGGATGATGCTGAACTGTAGTTTTTGTTGAATTTTGTTACTTTATATAGTGAAGCATAAGGTTAAAATGGAACCTTAGCTAGATAGGTGGAGCTGGATCTTCTGGTTCCCTTTAATGGTCCTAATATTTCTGATAACGGATGATAGCTTTATCTGAAAGTGCTAAATGGGATCTGGTAGTTGAGACAAATCAAGATATAAGCCTGTTTGTTTTACATGCTAGGATTGACTTCTGCATGCTCTCTGTAAAGTTTTGTGTTTTCCTATATGAATGACATGTAACATCTGAGATAATATTCCATGATAAAAAAAATGTTTACGGCAGTAAAGCTTTGTATTCATTCCTACATGTGCACAATCAGTTATAATTTTAAACCTGGGTGTAATGTCTATAATAATCTGTTCAGGTTCTTTCCTGAGAAGGCTGAAACTTTAGCATTTGACATCCTCAATGAACTTCTTGAGGTCAGTGCTATTCTACGTCAAATCCTCCGATGCATTCAATTCATTTTGCTGGCTATATTTTATGTGGCTACATTCTGGTACAACTTCACCTGCCTCAACAGTTTTAAACGAGATCTAGTATTTCCTTTGTACTCCACATATCTGCTTTGCTTTAAATATGACACTCTCCCTGAGGAATAAGCCGCTGATTTTGTACTGCTCTAACTTGAAATCTGTCGAGTTTAACTGTTGGTTATCTTGTAATTTGCTTGCATCATTTTTAAATATTGCAGGAGCTAAAGATAAGGCCATACCCTATAGTCTTTGTGCCCTTTTCTGATGGTCCCAAAGCTTGCTTGTACAAGGTTCTCCAGGTAACTACCTCATATGCCCCTGGGTAATTATCAATGATGGATTTTAACCCCTCTTTGAGTAAGAAGCAACCCCAGTTTCTTTGGATGAGTGAACACATTGTATTTTCCCATTGCAGATCATTGAGGGAAAGTGTGAAGTACAACTGAATCCGGTATGTCAGTCTTTAGCATGAGTTTGACTTCCTCTTTGTATACGTGGTGAAAGCCATATGTTCTTATATTTTCCATTGCTCAGTTTATGCATTTGACGCCCATTTCTGTTTCTGTTTTGTTTAATTCCTTTTTTCCCGTCTATCTATAGGATGACTGTCAGCTGGTCAGAGACTGTATTGCAGGCCATATCTATGATTCTAGTCCAGTGGATTTTACGAGTGATCTGGGGAGACGATTTGTTGTTCACCCATCTGTTCTTAAAATGTCTCATCTGCCAAGAATACTATCCTGGATGGCAAATGGAATTAGTAGCAGTCTTGATGCTCTCTTCCTGAACAGATTTGAATCACAGCGTGCTGAGTATTGGCAGACTCTGTACTCCTCTGTTGTAAGTACATAATAGCGTATTTCTATAAATTATGTTGCGCTGCGTCTTCTCTTTTTGGCATCTATTTAATTTAGTGTCACTTTATTGCAGAGCATGGGAGGGCCATATCTAATTTTGTGCTCAGAGAATGATGATCTTGCTCCGTATCAAGTCATTTGCAATTTTGCTCAAAGACTAAAAGAACTGGGTGGTGATGTAAAGCTTGTGAAAATGAATGGCTCACCTCATGTAGGTCTGTTCCTAACTACAGTTAAATGTTCAACCAAGACATTCTACAAGCCACGTTGTTTGCAAAAACCTATTTTGGTGGGTTGCTTTGAATATCACTTGTATAATAAAACCAAATGGAGTTGTTTGATTTTTTTTATTTCTGGTTTGAGGTACCCGTGCAAAATTTAGTTCAAGCTTTTGTAGCTTGGTGCTTTGAGTGATGCCACCGGTATCTTTTTCACTTGTGGTTTAATTCTTGAAAATCCCTTCGATTCCCATTACAGTCAATGTTGTGATGGCCATGCTCCTTTTTCTACTACACAATCAATATATTATTTTGAGACAGCAAATGGATATTCTTTAATTGCAACAAGTGCTGTCTTTTCACATGATTGCCTTTTTAGAGTTCTTAGATTGTCTCTATGCTTCTCCTCTCCTTTGTACTAACATATTCAAGTTCTCTCTGTATGAATTGTTGTAGGTCATTATCGACTTTATCCTGTTGACTACAAGGCTTCTGTCACTGAGCTCCTTTGTAAGGCAGCTGCAATTTTTTCCCAGAGAATTCAACGACTTGAAGAAGAAAAGATGGGTTTCGAAGGGACACATGATCAGATCTCTGAGCCAATTAGTGACCTGAGGAAAGCAACTGTTAATCCACACCATAGTTTTCGTGGAGTTACTTTTGCACCAAGTGATCATTTCTTTACGCCAAGCTCAGTTGAGTATTACGAGGGTAGAGATGTTGAGTCCTTGCAAGATGAACACAAGGAAAGTTTGGTTCATTTGCGAAGCCCTCCAACTATCAATCCACATGGAGTGCTTAGTCAAATCCTTTTCGATGTGTGTGTTCCCAAGAATGTTGAAGGTTGGGATTTCAGGTCATCAGCTTCCATGAACAGACACCCACTTAATCCCTCGCGAAGGCATGCTCCATTTAATCCAATGAAATGTATACGCCGTTCAAGACTGTAACAGTAGTTATCACTGACATCCTAGAGGCAAGATCGTTCGTGTGAGTATGCGAGATTCAAATTTGGCGTGAAGCCTTGGCTTTGAGTTTCCAAGGAGGCAACACTTCCTTCATCCTAAGAGAATAAACGCGAGAGCCAAGGGGTGTGAGCTTGGAAGTGTAGCATCCGTATAATTTCCCTGTCACCTGTCTAAGTGTACAGTAATTTTGAAAAGAATAAAGAAGAGATTGAATTTGCTGAAGTAATTCTCATTGATACTGAACCATGAACCATGTACTTATAGAGGGAGTCTGCAATTGATTTCTACGAGTCAGGAATCAGTTGCTGCATTGTAGCTTATTCAGCGACATGTTAGGAATTATAATAGAAAGTTAATAAATACAGATCTGCTATTCTATATATGCCTGCTATTCTATACATGGAAGGTTTGATTTCGTAACTAATTTTACTTGCAACACTTCAATTTAATACGAAGTTCGTTAGTTACAGCTCGATCCACCTACTCATGCCACATAGTCATTCCATGTCAGCGAAAAGATTTTCTTCCTTCTCTTTTCATCCTTCTTGTAATGAAAAATCCTTAAAAATCACAGTCCACCTCCATCCCTCCCTCTCTGTCTACAAAACAGTCAACCTCCATCTCCTCCCTCTCTATGCTGAACACAAAAAATAAGAGACGCCCAGAAAAATCACAGCCCACACAGCACCACCCTCCTCCCTCTCCAAGACTGCTGGGAATATTAAAGGAAAATCTGCAAATCTATGAGTAGTATTTCTCCTGAAAATCCAAACCAAAACTCCAAAATCTAAGATTGCTGGAAATTTTAAGGGAAAATCTGGAGACAAAGTTTCAAGGAACAAATTTATGTCTTCAATTTGTAGTGAAGCACTTTTTCTAGCCATCTCCATTTTGTAATTTGCTTGACAATTGACACTACCACATTCTTCGTTTTCAATGAAATTCAAGAATCCTGCGTTGGTTACAATGCTTTGCAGAAACAAGTTGTTTTCAAGTATGAAACAAATTGTACTATCTACAGGTTGATGCAGTAGCTTAACTCTTAGTGGACAAGTGTTATAATTTCTTGTTTGTCATTTGATTTTCTTTTCTCTTGAGAAAATTGATACTTGGTTTTTCTTCTTAAAAAGAAAGAACAGGAGCTTCAGTCTAAATAAACATAAAATCACAAGGAGCATGGTCAAGGGATCTCTATCCTAATTACATCCCGATATATAAATCAATAATAATAATAATAATAATAATAATAAAGAAACTCTAAACCACTGGGAGGGGGCATTGTGGATGAGTTCGCTGTTTTTTTCCATTTTGCCCCTCTCAATACAAAAATAAATGCTATCTATAAGGGTATATAATCTTTTCATAGGGACACATTTGTATTTCAAACATACAATAGGGGCACAAAGATTTTTTGCATTTTATTTGAACAATAGTTATCAAAATAACCTTTTAGACCAAAATAAATAAATAAATAACAATACCAGATGGGATAGATCAAGACCAGCAATACCCAGGTTGGATATGGGCATCGAAGAAATCAGTGGTTCGGAGATATTTACATAAAGATTGAGGTTTTTCAAGGGATTTTGGAATATCTGAGGGTTTTGATTAGGTAATAAAAAAGGATGGGATTTAGGATTTTCGCAAGCTAAGAGAAGATGTAGAAAGTGAAGGGCTTTCTGGGGTTCAAGGGAAGATTGTAGAGTATTGTTAATAGTTGAGGATTCTTTTTAGAGAAGAAGGATGTTGATGCTCTGTAATTATAATATTTAAAGATAATATTTTTTTTTTTTTTATGGATTGTCGAGATTAAAATACATTTATCGGTCATTACTCGGTCTTGTAGTAGCTCGCAGCGATTTTCTTGTTAAAATGTTGATTTGATATGCATGAAAATAGCCGGGATACCCGCGCCAAACTGCGTGCAGGATTCCAACATTAATATATTTGGCAATATAATAATGGTTTTTTTAAAATAATTTTTATGATAAAATATATATTAATAATATTTTTTATTTTTTAAAAATTATTTTTAATATCAACATTAAAATAATTCAAAACATACAAACCATATTATATTTTAATTAAAAAAATATTTTTTAAAAAAATATAGTTTGGACCATGTTTCCAAACAATTTTTTTTTTTTCATAAAATTTTTTAATTAAAAACTAAAAAATAATAGTTGCTGTTTTATAAAATGAATAAATAAAATATATAAACTGATAAATTATAATTTGAAAATATATAGAAAAATATTGGAAGTAAACGACATATCATATAGATCTTTAAGACTTCGTTTAAATATATAAACTGATAAATTATAATTTAAGTGATTGTGATTAGTGTTATGCTTAAATGCACAGTTTGGCCCTTCACTCCTTATGCCTTTCCCTGAAACCAAACCAAACCCAACCCAACCCTCCCTGAGAAGAGACTATGAAGGCGCTGGTGACCGGTGCATCCGGTTACTTAGGCGGTAGACTCTGCCACGGCCTCCTTAAACAAGGCCACTCCGTCCGCGCCTTGGTCCGTCGCACCAGTGACATCTCCGAGCTTCCTCCTCCCTCCAGCGGTGGAGCCTTCGAACTCGCATACGGTGACATTACCGACTACCAGTCTCTCCTGGATGCCTTCTCTGGTTGCCAAGTCATCTTCCACGCTGCCGCTATCGTCGAACCCTGGCTTCCAGATCCTTCAAAATTCTTCTCCGTAAGCACATCGTTGACTTCAAAATTTTTCACTGAATTGATAAATGAAAAAAAATGAAATTAATTGTTGTGTTAGGTTAATGTTGAAGGATTGAATAACGTGCTACAAGCAGCTAAAGAGACAGAAACAATTGAGAAGATCATATACACGTCGTCGTTTTTCGCACTTGGTTCCACTGATGGACATGTTGCTGATGAGAGCCAAGTAATTGAGAATTATGAAGTGTTTCGATTTTAAGATTCATTAATTTTCCCGAAATTTGTTCGAGTTTTTGTGATTACAGGTGCATTGCGAGAAACGTTTCTGTACGGAATACGAGAGATCAAAGATGACTGCTGATAAGATTGCTTCACAAGCTGCGGCAGAGGGGGTGCCGATCGTGATGCTTTATCCTGGTGTTATTTATGGTCCAGGGAAGCTCACTACTGGTAATATAGTGGCTCAATTGGTAAGATTCTTTTCTGTTTTCCTTATTCATTGAATTTTAAATTTTTATTTGATTGTTGAAATCATAGTCGTAGCTTGAGGTTAGTTGTATTCTTTTCTTGTTTGGTTATCCTTAGATGGTTTATGATATATCAAAGATGATATTGATTTAGGTTAGAAAGTGGTAATTGTATTGCCGTAATGGTATTGAAAATCACTGTTGTCTGACTCTGTTGCTGTCCTTGTCATGTATTTTGTTTGGCCAGGAGAAACGCTTTTAATAAAGTGGGAATGGTTTGCTAGGTGATATTTGTTAATTTTGATGTTCTTCATCCAAGTCTGTCAAAGTTGTGCTTCATTCTTTTTTTATTTTGGTGATTATGCATTTTTTTCTTTGCATATTGGATTTGTTTTTTGCACATTTGTTGGAATACATGCTACGTATATAGCTGGGGCATCTACTTTGATGAGATTCTATTTCGTTTAGTCTCTCTGGTTCATGATTTTCTTACAGGAATTTAAACATGTCCTTACTATAGTAATATATGCACATCACTTCTTTTTTTTATGCCTTGGTGTCTTAATGCATTCTTGGAATTCATTGGAGATCCCACCTACTTCTATACTTTCTTGGTTTTTGGGGTCATTACCTTCAAGGCTGCATTGTTGGTTTTTGGCATCTAAATGAGGATAATCATTTAATGGGGGAGCCTTCCCATGTCCAGCGAGAGACATTTTGTGCCATAGCGTGTGTATCTGAACAACATATTTTCTCAATTAATAACAGAATTTAATGTTTCATAGCTTTGTAATCTCAGCTCATTGAATGCTTTGCTGGATGTTTGCCAGGATATTTAGGCTATGGGAATGATAAATTTTCCTTGTCCAGCGAGAGACATTTTGTGCCATAGCATTTGTATCCGCACAATGCATTTCCCAACGAATAACAGAATTTAATGTTTCATAGCTTTGTGATCTCAGCTCATCGAACGCTTTGCTGGACGTTTACCAGGATATATCGGCTATGGGAATGATAAATTTTCCTTTTGTCATGTTGATGACCTGGTAGATGGTCATATTGCAGCAATGGACAAAGGTAGACAAGGTGAAAGATATCTACTTACAGGAGAAAATGCATCCTTCAAGCTTGTTTTTGATATGGCTGCTATTATCTCTGAAACAAAAAAGCCAAGGTTTAGCATTCCTTTATGCATAATTGAATCTTATGGATGGTTATTGGTTCTTGTTTCTCGACTTACAGGAAACCTTCCTCTCATCAGTCCCCCGGTATGCCCCATTGCTTTAACCACTCAGTTCTGATCCTGTTATTCGTTTGGTGTATTTTTTTTTATCTATCGAGTTGGCTATCGAGATAATTCTTTTGATATCTGACTCTATACTATCTTTCTACGAGCAGACTGTACATGTTCTAAGACATCAGTGGGAATATTCATGTGAAAAGGCCAAGACAGAGCTAGGTTATAATCCTCGGGGCTTGGAAGATGGACTGAAAGAGGTCCTTCCATGGTTGAAGAGCATGGGGGTGATCAAATACTGAGGAAAATTGCTTGTTGTAACATGTGTTGTGCCTTGCACGGGTGAGATGTTAACTAGTTAGCGGGTCCGCTTAAAAAATATGATTTGCGTTTAGTTAAATTTAAATTCAATTCTTAATTATTTTGTGGGTTTTTTTAAAATTTAATGTATATTATAGATTTTACTGCCATATGTGTGTTTTACACTTATAGTTTAAATATATCTTGATATTTTCTATGATACTGAGATAATAATTTTGAGATTAATACCTAATTGATACATGATTGTGGCATGTCATGTAAACTATGATACTAAAATAATAAATTCGAGATTAATACCTAATTAATATATGATTGTCATATGTCATGTAAATATGTTATAGCAAGTTAACATTTCTGATTTAACTCATGTTAGAAAATAATGCAAATTTTGGATGACTGGTTTAGCTATTTATCAATAATTGACTGAACCTCGAAAACGGATAATTCATTTATTTCAATTTAAGAGTTTTATAGATTTTTAAGACAGGACTAGAAAAATTTTAATCGGAACCTTAGAATTACCCGTGCATCTTATGAATATTTGATTAAAAAAATCAAGCTTGTAATTTATTATTTATTTATTTAAAATTTTATTTAAAGAGCCTGGTATTGGAATGGGTCTTTTCATGGTTATTAAACCCAGTACAAAGCCCGGGTTGGGCAGATTATTTCGGGTTAAAACTACATTGTCTAAAAAAATTGTCAAAAAATCAATAGGTTTGGACCTGTTATGTGGTCAAACTTGCTTAATTTTGAATTGATTTTTTTAGACTTGGCTTGGACTAAGAGGTGGTTGGTTGAGTTTTGGATCAATATGTTAGCTTTGAGTTTAAAATACCGTCTTCCTTGTTATTTTCTAATTGATTGTTAAATCTTTTTTAAAAAAACAAAATGTGCATTGATATAATTTTTAGCATTAAGTTTCATTTATCCAAATTTAATTATAAATCTATGCGCACAATGATGGAATTAAGCAATAACAATTGCGACATGTGGAAGAATTATTGTTAACTTTGAATATATTAAATTGAAAATGAATTATCTAATATACTAAAACAATTAGATTTCTTGATGGTCCTTCCTTCGTGTAAATAATGAAGTACCTTCCCAATTATTTTTGTTTTCATTTTCACATTTGTTTTATTCTCAAACTTTTTTTTTCTTTGTTGAATTTTTTTATGGTCTATTAGATATTAGATGAGATTAAGTTTAAAATTGTGATAGAAAGATCAAATTAGAAAATAGAGGATTGAAATGTAAAATATAAAGAAAACACATGACTAATTCCAAATATGCGACAATTTTCATTTTGATCTAGCAATTTATTTTGTTTATTTTTCAATCTTTGATTTAAAAAAAAAGAAAGAAATTCTTAAGAAAACTGCTGAAGAGATAGAAAGTTATAGGTTGTCATGATTTCATCAACCAAAATTATCAAGCTTTGTGTTAAATGGTTCCATTCGATGAGATAAGTTCGATGATAATGATTTTTCACTGTAAACATACTTGAAAAGGTAGATCGGACTATTTAACTTTATTTGATTAAGTTGATTTTTGTTTTTCAAGTGATTTTGAGGGTATTTTGGAGTTGATAAGTAATTTATGAAAGCTTATATTGTGTTTTAAAAGTGTTTTCAATATAGTTATGAAACTCGACTTGGCGGGTTGACTCAGGACTTTTGGCATCTATATTGATGACTTCTGTAAACCCCTAGAAAATAAAAAATTAAAAATGAATAGAAATAGTTTAAAATAATCAAAATGAGTGTTAAGAATAACATGAAAAAAAAATATTGGGGTGAATCCAGTTAAAAAAACTATAACAATATCATCATGAACCGGTAATAAGCTTATAAAAGAACTAAATGATAAAAAGGTAAAATAAATATATTCTGACATGAGAACTTAGTGGAATGATTAATATGGTATGTGTAAGGAGGCCACATGAAAATTTGAATTTTGGTACAAAATTACCAACCAACTAGTTTTATGCTATAAGTATAACTCTTAATCTGATCATTGAATCAGACTGAAATTTTACATGGAGTCACATAATATATTTTCTTACCTTGAGTTAAAATTTTAGAGGAATCGAAGTTCGGTAAGTCTTTGCAAGAATGTTAGTTGGACTAAAATATATATATAAAAAAACATGGGTTAACTAAGGGGTAAAATAGTCATTTAAAAAAAACAATCTAGCCCTCCTTATTCCTTATATCCAGAGTGAGCTACTAGAAAATGGAGAAAGAAAGAAAAGAAGAGAGAAAAGCTAGGTTAACATTAAAAATCCTTTAGAGTAAATATAAATTTTTCATGGAGGGTGATGAAATGAGAAATTAACATCATCTAACATGAAATCTAGAAGGGGAAAAATCAACTCGGAAAGATAAAAATAAGAGAGAGAAACTCATAGTCAAAGAAAGAGAGAGAGAAGAGGTGTGGAAAAATCTTGACTGGTTAGCATTTGAAACTCATTTTATTGCCTGGTAAGAAGTTTCAAACTCATTTAAATAAGTTTGAGTAAAATAAATAAATTTAATGTTTAATTCTTGAAATAAGGTTCTCAATGGTAAATTGGGGTTTGGCGTACTTGTTTAATTATGCGTGATTGATTTATATTGATGTGTTAGTGACCAATGAAAAGGTATAAGATTAATTTACTTAATTGTTATGGGATTATTAGTAAGCTTGATACAAGTACATTGAAGTATATAATGGAAGTTATATGTTATTGTTGTGTTTTAGGACAAGTAAGATATTTTTATTTTTTATAAAACAATTATATATGCAGTTTTTTCAACGCATTTTTATAGTTTAAAAAATTTATATTTAAATAATTTTTTTATGCATACCTGTAATAAAATAAATCGAGAATTATGTGTGCAAATAAATAAATAAAAAGTTATTAATGATACCAAAAATAAAACTTGAAAAATCGAGAGACATATGTAGGTCACGATATTTAATCTCGAAAGACGAGATATTTATCTGATTGTATTTGCTAAATTTGTTTATTAAAATAATAATTTTCTCTCTCTATCACCGAAATCCAACGATCTCTTTCTCTTCTCTCTCAACTAGGGACTAAAAATAACAAAAATAAAATCTTATACCAAATTAAATTGAAAAAATATTGAGGTACGTAAATTGTATAAGTTGCATGATTTTTAAAGTTTAAGGATAAAAAAAAATTAGTATTGAATTGTTACTTAATTTTGTACGTTTGTATTTTGTTATTGTATAATTAAATAAAAATAAATTTATTAAATTTAATAAAATTTATGATACAAATTATAGGTTATTTACCTTTACCCGTTCCTCTAATACGTACGCCAGGGTCTTAATATTTTTTTTATATATAATGAGTTACATGCCCCGGGCGATGCCGTGGGTCAATTATTTTTTGCATTTTAAAAATAGCCAAGATCTAAAAGTGTTAGGTTTTTTTGCAAAGTTATACCCAAGAGTCTCAGCTTTGGTTGCAACGCTTGACCCAAGAGTAATGTTTATAATATTAATAATAACATTAAAATTGGGTTAACCCTTAGCATAAAAGTGTTTGGACTGCAATATCAGACCCAATAGCATTGGGCTTGAGTCTGGCTGCAAGGTCGTGTCATAAAAGTGTGATAATTAAATAGATTAGTTAAAAAGAAAAAAAAACTAACGGGAAGAAAAAAACTAATGAAAAAAAGAAAAAAAATATGAATTAATTGGGTTAACTCTTCAAACCAGGTTAACCTGTCATACCTTGAATTCGCATCGTGAAAGTTTGATAATTAAAAAGAAAAAAACAAACTAATAGGCTAACTCAAAATTAACTGGGCTAACTCGTCAAATCAGGTTAACTTGTCAAACCCGGAATCCGTGTAATGAAAGTTTGATAACTAAATAAAAAAAAATTTAACATTAACAATTTAAATTAAAAAAAAAATTAATTAAAAAAAACAAAAAGCATCAGCCTTTTTACTATGGACTGCACTGTGTAGTCCACAGTCAAATGCATAAAAAAAAAACTAAAGGCATCAGCCGAGAACTACTTAGAAAAAAATTTAACATTAATAAACTAAATTAATTAAATAAAATTAATTAAAAATAAAAAATAAAAAAAACCTCTAAGAAGAAAAAAAAACTAAATAGAAAGAAATTTAACATTAACAAACTAAACTAAATGAAAAAAATAATTAAAAAGAAAAAAAAAGCAAAAAATAAAATAAAATTCAGGTTAACTCGTCAAATCAAGTTAACCTGTTAAACCCGGGATCCGTGTCATGAATGTATGGTAACTAAATAAAAAAAAGTGAACATTAACAAACTGAACTAAAATAAAAAAATTAATTAAAAAAAAATATCTGGGTTAACTCGTCAAACCATATTAACCTGTTAAACCCAATATTTGTGTCATGAAAGTCTGATAACTAAATAAAAAAAAATTAACATTAACAAACTAAATTAAACAAAAATATTTATGAAAATAAAAAAAATAAATTGATGGGTCAACCCGGAATTAACTGGGTTCACCCGTGAAACCTAGTTAACCCGTGAAACTCGGGATATGTGTCATGAAATTCTAATAACTAAATAGAAAGAAATTTAACATTAACAAACTAAATTAAACGAAAAAAATTAATTAAAAAAACAAAGAAAGAAACAAAAAAAATCCCAAAAAGCATAAAAAACGGTTAAAAAAACTTAGACAACTTAAAAAACAAAAACAAAAACGCCTAAGGAATCAGTGTTTTACTGTGGACTGCACTGACACTAATTCCTTTTAGCTATTTATGAAAATTTGATAATTGAATAGGAAAAACAATTACGAGTTAACCCAGAATTAGCTGGGTTAACCCGTCAAACCCGGAATTCGTGTCATTAAAGTTTGATAACTAAATAGAAAAAATTTAACATTAACAAACTAAATTAAACGAAAAAATTAATTAAAAAGAAAAACCAGAAAAAAAATCCGGGTTAACTCATCAAACCCAAAACCCGTGTCATAAAAGTTTGATAAGTAAATAGAAAAAAAATTAACATAAAAAAATTCATTAAAAAAACAAAGAAAAAAAACAGCTTAAAAAAACAAAACAAAAAAAACAGCTCAGCGTTTCACTTTAAACTGCACTCGAAAAAATAATGAATTAAAAAATAAACCAGAAAAAAAATTTAGGTTAACCCGTCAAACTCAAAACCCGTGTCATGAAAGTTTGATAACTAAATAGAAAAAATTTAACATTAAAAAAAATAAACAAAAAAAATCATTAAAAAAATAAAAAAAAAAGTTTTAAAAAATAAAACAAAACAATTAAAAAAAAAAGTAAAAAAGCAAAAAAAAAAAAAAAAAAGCAGCTACTCAGCGTTTCACTGTAGACTTGTACAGTAAAACGCTGAGCAGTTTTAGAATCTGGAAGATGAAAAAAAACACATTCGAAAAACTGCTTGGTGTGGTGCTTCTTCATAGTAATTATGAAACAAGGAGAACAATGAATTGGGTCAGGATTTCCTCGCGAGCAAATTGCCAATGAACCGTTTGTTTAGTGGGATCCACCGATCAGATGGTAAATGATACCTGAAAGAAATTGCTGACCTTAACACGGGGAGTGATATTATATTAGAACAAAAGAAGGCGTCTTCATTATTGACAATGGAAGGGTATATAAGAAGGGTCACCTCAATAATGCTCGACAATCAAGTCCGATCTACAAATCAGGGCAAAAAGTCTAACAAAAACATCACTGCAAGTACACTCGTATCCGGTCAGATTTTCTCTCCATAAGTTGTCGTTGAGAATGAAGAAGATAGTTGTGACCGGCGCATCTGGTTTCGTAGGCGGGGTACTGTGCCACACCCTCCTTAAACAGGGCCACTCCGTCCGGGCCTTAGTCCGCCGAACCAGCGACTTGTCCGGCCTCCCTTCGCCCTCTACGGGGGAGAACTTTGAACTCGCCTATGGTGACGTTACCGACTATCGGTCACTCCTGGATGCCATCTTCGGCTGCGACGTGATCTTCCATGCTGCCGCCGCTGTCGAGCCCTGGCTTCCAGATCCTTCTAAATTCTTCTCCGTAAGCACGTCCCATCCGCTCTGAGTTTCCGCTTCCACTTTTTCTATATGAAATCACTGAAAAGAACACTATTTAGTTTTCTGTTAATAATTCTTGACAGGTGAACGTAGGAGGATTAAAGAATGTGGTGCAAGCAGCTAAAGAGACAAAAACGATAGAGAAGATTATATACACTTCTTCAATGGTGGCCCTTGGATCAACTGATGGATATGTTGCTGATGAGAGCCAGGTGAGCAATAATACTATTTGGTTTCGACTTATTTCGCCCAGATGGCTTGATTTGAAATTGCATAATTAAATCAAAGAAAGATTCTTCCCAAAAATCTTGGGTCCTGGATTTATGGGATCGCGAATCACAAAAGTTGATCCAATCATACAATGAACAAGACTTTTGGAGAGAACATTGATTTGGGATTATGATTGTTACAGGTACATCACGAGAAGTATTTCTATACAGAGTATGAGAGATCAAAGGTAGCAGCTGACAAGGTTGCTTCACAAGCAGCAGCAGAAGGATTGCCAATTGTGACCCTTTATCCTGGTGTTGTTTATGGTCCAGGGAAACTCACAACTGGCAACGCTCTGGCTAAAATGGTAAGATCCTCAACTTGATCAAGATGTTTTTGATGACTCGGTAATATTTAGGAGTGAGCGGTG
>Ga0325405_1001730_pt1 | contig 22342 bp, 10 predicted proteins | sample PopdelMetagenome_21_FD_205663 | JGI IMG/M metagenome (GOLD analysis project Ga0325405, IMG submission 205663) | Populus deltoides microbial communities from Bellville, Georgia, United States - Xylem-Control-R2 | ecosystem: Host-associated > Plants > Phyllosphere > Stem > Wood/Secondary xylem...
GCAACCTAAAAGCACTTAAAGCCTTTAAACTTTCTTGGGCAAGCATTGGCCAAATAGTTTTTTCCACCAGATTCTGCATAATATATATATATATATATATATATATATATATATATATATAATCTCCTAGATGTAAATAAAAAAACTTATAATATACAATGCAAGATAATTTACCTAACATCGCAACACGAGTAATTTACCTGGTCATGTTTAATAAATTTCTCTATCAAAATAATTTATAATAGAAAAATACATAAAATTTGTAATAGAAACTAACACATACGTAAAATTTATTGAACAATAATTATAAAAAAACAATGTAATGCTGCACATAAACACATCAAATTTATTAAACAATAATTAAAAAAAAAAAGACAATGCTAGGCTGCATATATAAAAAATCTTATAAAAAAATAAATATTAAATTTTTTTTTAAAAAAACTATAGATGAATCATAGCTACCTCTCTAAAACCAAACACACATAATATCATTTAAAAATAATTACAATCTAATTAAGACCTAAACCAAAAATTTATTTGAAAAAATATACACAAATAATGTATTATTTTTTAAAAACTAAAATATATATATAAAAAAAGAACCAGGCGAGGCTTTTGTGGGCCTGGTAAGCCAAGTCCAACACTAAGCTCAAAAATTGACATGTTGCCTGCTCCAACCCAGAATCTAACCACTATGGTGGTTAGAAAAACGGGGTCTTTTGTTTTTTCACCCAAAATCTCATTTTCAGCCAATTTTTAACCTAAAATACCAACAAAACACCCTAGAAAACTTGGTAAATCAATCCATAGCCACCAAAAAGCCAACAAACTGCCCCAAAACCCGAAATCCACTCGAAAACATTCTTCTTGAGCTCAGATATGTTATTTTAGATGTTTTCAAAGGAAAAAAAAAACACCTAAACGTAACCCCCCTCATCATATGAAACCTTTTGACACAAAAATTAATCGTTTTGGTAGCCAAAACTTCTCCAACGATCACTTTCTCTCTCTAGGCTAGAATTTGACAATTTCCTCTCTCCTCTCAACAGAAAAGGACTAAAAAAAAAAATTAGGTATCAAAATGTATTATCTTGAAATTTAAGGGACTAGTCACTTGATACCTAAAAAATATGAGGGATTAAAATGAATATTTCAATGAAACTTTCAGCTTGCCCCCCATATTGCCCGAGATTTTCACTTCGGTCCCTTAGCTTTCAATTCAATTCTCCCTCCTAAAACATGTTGGACCTCTAAAGGCCAAATCACGTAAAAAAAAAGTTTAAGGACTAAAGTAAAATTAAAAAAAAAAAACTACTTCAATCCATGATGAATTATGAGAAAGTGTACAAGCTGATGCTTTTTAGTTTATATTATAATAAAATAAAAAAAACAGATAATTCTAAAAGTTTAATAATCCTATTATGGGATACAAACTCATCAGGAATCGATGGTCTAATTCAATGTTAGCTTATTTATTTGGTACAACCTATGTGCTAACTTTAAGGCCACCCCGTCGAGTTGAGCATGACGTCAAGTAAAAGCAAACAATCAAGCCTTGCAGATTAAGAACTTGAAAGAAGCATGCATGAGACATCACTGCTGATTAAAACTTCTTGATGAAATCGTATATATGTTCGCTAACTTCCTCTGGCTTTTCTTGGTTGAGAAAGTGAGCTACTCCTTCCATTACAACTACTTCTTGCAAGAAGGGAACATATTTTTTCAAGCCACCTTTGCTTATGTATTCTTTAACTCCAGGAATATGATAGGTAAGGTCCACATCACCCACGATAAACTTAACGGGTACTTTAATTTGTAACCCAGTCCATGCTGCCATCAGCTCCCAGTTTCTGCAACAAGCAACAAAAATTGAATCGAGGAAATCAATTCCTTCCAGAAATGAAGTAGCAACTTATGATGCCTTCGGCAGTTTAAACCTCGTCACTTAATCCAGAATGCAAAAGTCTATGCCAACACAAAAAATTGTTCAAAACATGCAAGTAGAAACAGTGAAAGAAATTGATTGCTCTGTTGAGACTAACAAAGTTATTGAATTAGAGGTGAAATAGATTTGTGCACCAAACAACGACATGGAAGATTAATCCTGCATCAAGCGAAGTGTCTAATTACAATGAGAATGCACAAGAATCTTAATGTCATAGAGTTGTTTCACATATATTTGTATAAAAGTCAATAAAAAGAATAAGTAGACATACAGGTCCAAGCATCGATAGTAGTTCAATCCTCCAGTGAAGCCTGTCTGATTGAATTTGCCAGCATAATAGTTGATGTCTTTTTCTGACAGCCAAGAAGGCAAATTTGGATTGTCAGGTATACCTCTGAATCCTACTTCTTTAGGTATACAAGGCGGCTTTGGATCACGAGAGGTCAGAAATCTTGTAATTATACTTGCAGTATCCATTTGAGCGAAGTCTTCTTCAACCTCTCCAGGTTCCTGCATCACAATTTTTGCAACTTTTCTGATGGTTAAATCAGAAGACAGAACCATGAACAGCAACTAAAGAAGACAACTGAATATCAGGTGGAGAATGTATATTATATCATGATAAGAGTAGTGCTCCAGAAGGCTATATGTCCAAGATAATTCTCAGTAAAGCCTTTATAAAACTTTTAGCACTTAAATTTTCAAAGAGCAAGAAATGGGGTAAGTGAAATCCTTATTTCAGACAACTCCAGAGTATGAAATGTGTAATGTGTTTGAATTTGCAAATGCAATTCTAGTGAAGTCTGATACACAGATATTTTCACAATTATATGCAATAACATGCATTGGATCCTTTAACCATGTCAGAAACTTCAAACTACGAAGTTGATGTCACCGGTATATGTTTGTGATATTTTTGAATCAAGAAGAATAAAAATAAGAAAGAACGCATCTCTTTCCTTCAAACAAATTGACCTTAAATCCACAAGTGTGACAATTGGGATCTTGAACCTTAGCAACAATTCTTTTCAGGGTTCATTATACTACCATTACTTAAGCACTATTATTTTCAGTAACACAGCTATACAAAATATCAACATGAAAAAGCAAACTAACAAGAAAAGGTAAGTTTGTTCCGCAAATGATGCTGAATACCACAAGTTCATCCAAACTTGAGCTCATCTGCTGGCAAGCAGACAACATTACAGTCCAAGATGACTACTGAACTAAGAAAATGACAGTTTTTGCCAAACCTCTTCTAGTCTAGATATTAAAACCGTTTAGCAACCTAGCATGGGTGGTCAGCAGGATTATAAATGTGAGGTCTGAAACCATATGCTTGGAGTCCAAATTTCTTTTTCTCACATGAGGGTCAAGATGACACTAGCTTTCCACTCTACTTTTCACTCTGTGCTGGGTCACTGAGTTGCTTTACTACTTAGAACTCAACTTTAAAGACCAGAATCCAAGGACAGCAATAGCATTAAGGGCATTATAAGAATCTAATTACTGCTAAAGTTAGGTACAGCCATAATATTCCAAATATGAATCCACTTAATGACACTACAGCTCAAAACTCCCACTTTAAAAACTATCAAATCAATAAAGCGATTCTATTCTAACCCAATTCCATGAAACATATGTGTAACATTTGTTATTAACAAACCACCAAACAAGAATAAAAATATAATTGAATAAATACCAGATTAACCTTTAACACCAAAGCCATTAATAAAAAAAAAGAAAAAAGAGTTGAATACCAGCCAAAAAAACATAATAAAACCATAGAGAAGAAGCTTCGAAGCTGGGAAAAAAATCAAATATATTTTAAAAAAATATTCACAAACCTGAAACCTGCAGATATAAAAATCATCACCAAATAATTCTCTGCTAATCTGAACAGAACTCTTGTGTGGATTCCTGGGTTGAAACACGACACTCATGTTAACCAAGGCCTTAATTCTGTCAGGCCTCAACAAGCAAAAATACCAAGCCACCGTTGCCCCCCAATCATGGCCCACCAAAAATACCTTATCAATGCCCAGAGAGTCTATCAACCCTACAAGGTCGCCCACGATGTGGAATATTGTGTACTCTCTAACATTCTTCGGCGCGTCAGTATCACCGTAACCACGAAGGTCAGGGGCTATGCAACGGTATCCAAGGGAGGAGAGAGAAAGGAGCTGGTGTCTCCATGAGTACCAGAGCTCAGGGAAGCCATGGAGGAATAGGATTACTGGGCCTGTACCAATTGATGCTATGTGCATGTTTATGCCATTTGTCGCTACAGTTTGGTGCTCTATCTTATCCATCCTCTCTTTTGGCTTTTGATTTTGTTTTCGTGCTAGTGTTGGGTCAGTGATGGTGTTAGCTTTTATTTTATTTTATTTTTCGGAAATCGAAGACTACGGTGGGAGAGAGGACACAAAGAAGCGACCATAAGAGCATATCCAATGCATACGCTTAATTAAGAGCTAAAAAAAACAAATATTATTTTAGCTCTTCTACGTTTATTTTACATGTTACAAGGAGTGCTAAATAAAATATTTTTTAACTATTTTTTTATAAAAAGATTTTATTCCTACATGTTTTATAAAAATATTATTTATTTTAATGATATTTTTTTACTAGTCTTTTTTCCTTTATTTTTTTAGATTATGTTTTTTTGTTTGCTTTTTATGAGATTATTTTAATTTCATAATCTATATCATGGGTTTGACGAGTTCACTTAGATTAAATCGGATTAATTTTTTATTTTTTTTTATTAATTTTATTATTTAATATTTGATTGATTGAGAACCGTTGGAGTTGTTTTTAAACTCGTCAAGTCAACCAGGTCATATTGTGTTGTTAAAATACTTTTGTATCAAATATATTAAAATACAATTGTCTATTCTAAATAGTTTTTTACTATTAAAGTACATACAAACAAAATATATATATATATATATATATATATATATATATATATATATATATATATATTATACACTATTCAAAAAACAATGTTATCAATTTGACTTTTCTAAATAGCATGTATCATTAGAGATGCTCATAAGAAAGTAGATTAAACTTGGTTTATGAATTGTTTTTACTTAATTAAAATGTTATTAAGATATTTTTTTTAATTATTAAAATTTAAAATTATTTCAAAAGAAACAAGAAGTGAATAAAAATTGAAGTTTTTAAAATTTTAATTATATTATTGAAAAATTTTGAAATAATTATTTTATCAATTACTAATATCTAGAAGGAAAAACAATGGTGTGACTATTTAAAAAAATAAATAAATTTGGTGATTGATAATGATAAAAAGAGAGAGTAAAACTTGAATGCTTTTACCCCACATCCCCGTATAGCATTGCCATATCAGGATCAATGATTCATTAACTAATTATTTGGTTCAGGGTTACTAGAAGACCCGAATAAACTTGTCTTATTTGAAATTTCAGGATAAGTGATTGGTTATGACTAAGGAATATATTTGCATCCCTTGCGCATCTTACATGAGGTAAACTATATTGTATAGTATGGATATGATTTAAAGATATTGATGGATTTCTAATCGGTGGTCCGTCTATGACTTAGAACAAAGATCTATGCTCATGAATAAATATGACATTTTGAATTTATTATAAGATCGTATGCCCAGGTAAATTCTTATAGGAAGAATCCATGTATGTGCTCTGACAAGAAACCTATCCTGGAAAGCGAAAATGTTTTTACACAACTCGCATATTATGATGAAAAATACTTTCAATTAAAATTGGTGAATATCCAAAATAATTTTGAGAATTTTCTAGTAAACTCTTGGTACTTAAATACCAACGTACTGGTAGGTCCAACATTTATATCAGAATGTTGACAATTAATTTTCAGGAATTAAACTTTTTAGGGTTATTGAAATATTTGTCAGATCCTTAAGGAATTTTACACATTTGTTTTAAATAAAAAAAATATAAAAAATATATTCTAAAACAATGCTAAAAATATTTTTCTCTCAATTTTATAAATAAAATTTGATTCTTTGTAAGGATTTGGCAGCATGCAACAAACAAAAATTATTTTTTGGTTTTTTATTTTATTTTATTTTTATTTATTCTATAAGGCCATGTTTAGCAAAATCTTATTTTATTTCCCTAGAAAATTGCCAAAATGGACTTAAATGTGTATTTGCCAAACACCCTCTTAGACACAAAAAATACTTTACAAAAAAATTATCCAAACAAACAAAGTTTTAAGTACTTGACCCAAAACAAAACCAAACAGGTTGAGCTTAAGACACTGGTTCAATCATGAACCAAATCAAAAATCAAGGTTTGACTTAAAAACTAAACCAAAACAAAGGTTTAAACTGAAAAAAAATGAAAGTTTAAAATCAACATAAAACATAAAATATTTTGCAGAAAAATAGATCAAACATTCAAATTGTGAAGAACATGAAGAACATTCATCAAGAACCCAACAAACACAAATCTCAATTCAGACAAGTTTTCATGCAATTAAAGGTAGGGTTTTATTGGAAGTTATGCAACAATTCATAATGTAGCATTCATTCACTTAAGTTATCAAAGAATCACACGATTTTGTCAAAAAAGGTTTCGGTTCAAAATTAAAACTCTAGGATTAAAACTTCTAGAAACTTATTATTGATGCAAATAAACTCTATATTATCTACTAGTCAAGTTGACTGAATGGTTTAGTGCAAAGAGTTGGATTAAAGTTGGTCCAAATCATAGGACTAAGACAATGTTCTTTCCAAGAACATGAAGAAACCGAACCCAACAACTAAAAAATTTACAACTTACTGTTAAACCCAGAACTAGCCTCTTAGGCTTTTGAAACATGTTGTTTTTGGTCCCCCGCAAACTACATTACCAATACTAAGCATAGTTGAATCCAAAAAACTAACAAATAACATCAAATCATTAATAACATGGATAAAGTTCTAAAATTCAAAACTATCAAAGTTAATTAGCAAACATATCCATACTATTTAGTTCAAAACTTGATATTTTTAACATGTAGATGTCAAAACATACTTGTATGAACTATGAACTTGCACTAAAATATATCAAATTGATCAACATACTTCCAAAATCATTAACCCACAAACAAAAGCAACTTACTTTTTTATTACAAAACAAATTCAAACACCAATCAAAATACCTCAAATACATCATTAACATGCTATTAGGTTAAAAACATAGAATTAGACAAGCATCAAAACCAAGAATCATGCCTTTAGTGCAAGCTTTCCTAACACATTATTGACCAAAACTAAAACAAAATATCATAACATAAGCTTGATCAATCTAAAACATGCTTAAAACAAGAAAAAAAACAAAACAAACTCTACCGAAAAACATCAAATTAATCCAACACCAAAATCAAACAAAAAAAATACAAGATAAGCTTTAACAACATTAAAATAGGTTTAAACATCAAGAAAACATAAATAGGTAGACCACATAGATTCCACCATTGAACTTTTACATGGTTGTACCTTCTCTGAGCTTGGTAACCATGGACTATTGTTTTCACACTAGGATCTTTCCTTCTTTGACCTTAGTGACTATGGACTGCTATTTCTTGTTTTCTTTTCTTTTCACTATCTTTTCCTTCCAAAGCTTGTTAGACCTTTTATATTAGGTTCTTGAACCTTCAAATTAAGATTTTTTTCACAATATGTTTCTCCATATTTTTCCTCTCTTTCTTTTGTTTTCAATTTTTCAAGGGGTATATATAGGGTTTTGCTGGGGTTTTTAATGGATTCAAACATAAATTGATCAAAGTTTAGCCTTTTGATCAAAATAAGAGGGTTTTGGACAAATTTTAACAACTGAAATCTTTATCCTTCAATGGTTTTGGGATGGTGATTTTGTAACAAATTTACCTGGGTGTTTTTTTTTTTCCTAGAGACAGAGGTATGCATCCCTCACCTTCTGATTTTGGATAAAAAATTTATGAACCTTGATAAGAATCCTCTGAGAATTTTTAAGTGTGAACTCATGAAAAATTTGAATGCTTTTGCATAAATGGGTATCTTAATCAAGGCTGACTGAGTAAACCAATTTCAAGGCATCGTTAGAGATGACCTAAACTTCGTATAAGAAAAGCATACCATTCGATTAGATCTATTCTTGCTCAATTTGAAGGTTTGTAGCTTCACATTCATTCGTTTGAAGGTGCCAACTCGATTAACCGAGAATTTAAAAATACATTGATGGCTAATCAATGATAAGATGTTATTGAGTTCGTTGAAGAAAATAGAATGTAAACATTTGATGTGAATCATTGATATTTATAGAGGGGGTGTTTCTCAATTGAATGATGGTGATTATAGTTCTAGAGGTGGTTGGAGACGCCACATTCATTCGCTTAAAAATGCCTATTTGATCAACCAGAATTGTCAAAGAAAAAGCTAAATAATAGCCAAATGATGCATTGTCTATGCTACACCTTAGAAACTAGGGTTTTTAATTTGGGATTTCATAAATTTTACTTTAGTTTTTGTTCTTCTAATTGCTTTTAATTGCACCAGTAATTGCTTCCCAAACTCTTACTTTCATGCAATTTCATGTATGTCAAACTCAATCATCATCCCTAAAATTCAGCGCCATTTTCATCATGGTCATTGGTTTTTAATTTGTGCACTTGGACCTTTAATTGACTATCAAACTTTGAACTTTCTTCAATTTTTCCATTGATTTGGTCAATTTCAAATCACATTCCTTTTTCAATCTAGTCCTTAGTTTTGGATTTTTTCAATTAAGTCCCTAATTTTCCATCAAACTTCAATATTCTAACAATTAAATCCCTTATTCGTTTAATTAAACCTCCTAAAAAACCAATTAAGTCTTTAGACTTCAATTTATTCCAATTAACTCCCAAATTAACTCAAAAAAACTGATTTTTCTTTGAATCAAGTCCTCAATAAAATTAATTATACCTTTCAAAATTCTCATTAAGTCCTTACCTATCCAAATTTGTATTTCTTAACTGTTAATATAAATATTTTCACCAATGGGACCTTTTATCAATTAGAATTGGGTTATCAAGTTTTTCAATCTTATATATTTTGGTCTTCCAACTTTTTCACTTGTCATTTTGATCATTCACCACCAACTTGGGCAATCTTCTAGGCTTTTTTCATGTATATCCTCTTATATTTTGGAATTTCTTTTTCTATTTTTTTCTTGATTTTTTATGGGATTAAAAGTGGGTAACAACAACTCTAATTACAAAAAAAGAAAAAAAATTGAATGGTTAGTTATATTTTTTGGATATAAATATAAATATAAAAACATTTAATATTAAATTTTAATGTGGTAGGTGGCTCACTTATTTTTTGTAGCAAGTGTGACTTATTCAGGTCACCATTAATGATATTTTTTGGTGTCATTGAATTTATCTTTTCGAGATCTTTTTGATGGTATTGATGGTGTTGTAATTGGAGTTGTGATGTTTTTCGAGTTTTTTTCCTTTTCTCTCTCCTCTCTCTCTCTCTCTCTCTCTCTCTCTCCTATTTAATGATTCTTTTTAGATATCGCTATTCTAAATAACGATATGCTATAAATATGTTGTTTTCCAATCATGACGAGTATAAATTGTGCTATTTTGCCAATTGTTTTTTCAACTATGTTATTTTTTAAAAAAATCATCAATAATCCAAGTTTGAATCATGATTATACCTATGTTAAGTTCATTTCATGTTCTATGCGTGAATCATGATTTCATGATTTCAGTTTATTAATTTAGATTTTTTATAATTTGATATAAATGACTCATTTAGCAATCTTGATGGAGGTGTTTATGCTATTGATTTACTACAAATATGTTTAAAAAGAAGTTGAATAGTATACAAGAGAAAGGTGAGGGCTTGTAATATATTTTATTTATGTATTTTTTGCAAATAAAATGTTTCCAAAGAAGCTGTCTATATGTAATATTTTATTTATAATACACTTTGAATATTAAATAAATTATAATTATGTTTTTATAATATCTTTGGAATTGTTTTTTTGGACTAAGTTTGCACACACTTGACTCAATATATAAAGTGTTATAGCATTTAAATATTAGGAGGGTTAAGATGATTTTTCCTTAAAATATTAATACTATATGTGATTTAAAAATAAAAAATTATTTTATTAAAACTCAATAATTCACCCTAATTAATGATTAGTGTCATTACATATAATGGTGGAGTCAAGACATAAAGTTTAAGGGCCACCTTAATTTACAAAGTTTGTAAATATATTAGACTAATGAGAAAAGATGTTAAGTTTATTATAATGAGAGTATATAAAATATAAAAAAAATCATTCAATGAAAGCCAAAAGTGCATACAATTCTAAATTTGTAAACATGCAAAAATTAAACTCAAGACAAATATGGTTTCAACACAAATATAATAAAAAAATACTAACATACATACTAATCATATATTCAAACTTGCAATTGATATAAAATCAAAATCCTACCATGCATACTACTAATAAAATTAACTATGTTTAAATTAAAACAAAGAACGATATTTACTTGTTAAATAACTTTAAAGTAATGAATTTTTTTGTTGTTGTCAGGGATGAATAATTTATCTTTAAGGTTTTATTGCTAATTACTTGTGTATTAGGATATTTGCAATAGAATTTTTAAGATTCCAACAACACCATCTTGATTTAATTCACTTTCAAACTAAAGTCTTTGAACTAAAATAAATGGACTTAATTATCTCTAAAAAAATGAACCTATATAACCTTTAGGTTTTTTTAGAGGAAAATCAAAGAAAAAAATAATAAGAAAAAATATAAAAAATGAGGAGAGGAAGAGTGTAAAAATTTGGAAAAAACAAATTGTATTAAACTCTTTCTTCATTGACCCTTTTTTTATAATGGTTTTTGGAAGTTAAAAAGTTGAATAATTAATTCTGGTAATAATCATAATTATTTTCTACATTATTAATTTTTGATTAACTACCATAAATCAAGAATTATATATGAAAATAATGATCATAAATCTGTATTTTTATAGTTGAAAAAACTGCTCAAATTTGTAAGGAAGAGATTGTTAACATTTATGGGCTAGATTGAACAAACAACGGGCTAGCCAAAGTCCAAATTTTAGTTGGCAAAAAAATAATATTTTATAGCTCAAAATATTATTTTATAATAAACCCAAACCCAGACTTAGGCCTAAGCATGCACTCGTGTGAGTTTGAGCTCATAGCTCACTTTACCGATGATTTCTTCCCTTTAAAAGCTTGAGTTCTCTTTAGACATAATTTTAACTTTTCAGCCATCCACTTTATAAACACTAGGAAAGTTTTGTATCTTTCTAATATATATTTCAGATTTTAGTGTATATTTGAGATTTAAGTGCATATTATCTAAATATGAAAAAAATAAATGGTTTAATTATTTTTTTATCTCAAATAAAATATTTCAATGTATATTAAATGAAAAAAAAACATATATGGAAAACCACTTTGTTAAAAACCTCTTATTATATAAAAATTAAGAGGATCTAATATAAAAATTTTAAAGGGCGCAAACTCATGATTACATAACCCACGATCAAGATTGAGATCTAATACCAGAAAACCAAAAGAGGTTGATAGGAGTGTGACATAATGACAACCTACTTCAAGGCACTAACACTATCGGAATGAAGTCGAATGATGCCACGAAGACAATTAATCTTTGAAAAGTCAGATTCAGTTCGTTCAAGAACCAAATAATGTAAGAATCTTTCTCACATATTAAACTGCAAAAATCAAAAGTATTATTCATCAAAGGTCCTGGAATTTAGGCTTACATATGTTTAAATAGTTCTGAGAAATTAACCCTAATGGATTTACCCTTGTGGGCTGAATTGATCCACTTACAAAAACTAATTCAAAATCTTTACTAGTAAGCCCAAACCCTAATCCAAATAAGCCTTGGATCCTAACTGAAAACAAAGTTCTAATTAAGCTCAAACAAAGCCTTGAGCTATAGTTGAGATAATAAAAATAAAACCTAGAAGTTAATTCTCTATACTGCTGTGAGAAGAGAAGAAAACAATATAAGTATGATATAAGGCTTATTTATAGCCTACAATGCTACCTAATGATCCTAAAAACTAATTTTTTATTAAATAACCCCAGCCCTACCACATTACACAAAAATTCATCCATATATTTCCCAATTGAAAACAAAATCACAACTTGTTTAGTCACTTTCACTTCACCATTATCATTCAACCATTGCAATCTATAAAGTCTAGTATGCTTAACAATACACAAATTCAATTTACAAAAAAGTATAGTACTAGACATATTAGTATAACTTCCACTATATATAATTAAACTACACATTTTGCTTAGTACATAGCATCGCGTATGAAAGATGTTTTCCCTTTGTTGATCATTGCCATCTTCCTTGACCTGAACCTGAAGTATGCACCTTATAACCAAGGACACCTCAACATGTAATGCCAATTCATCCTCAATAAAATCCTTCAATGGTAGCATGTCTTCACAATCTGATTTGTCACTCTTGAATTCCACATCACCATTGCCTTTCATCACCATTATCTTCTTGTTTGGACACTCTAAAGTGTAATGTCCAAGCCCTTGACACCTAAAACATTTAAAATCACGAGTATATTTAGGTTGAGTGTCATATTTACCTTTGAAACCTATAAAGGCTTAAACCTTAGCTTTAGGTAGTTCGGATTTGGTAGGGACAAAAGGTTTTGGTTGGGCAACCTTCTTTTTCTAAAATTTGGCTTCTAAGATGATGAAGAACCCAAATTGAATGCTGGCTGAACATGTCATTTCCTTCTGAGTCATTTCTCCACTTTCATAGCCATATGAACCATGTCTTCTACCTCCATATAGTGTTGTAACTCAACAACATTAGCTATCTCTTTATTAAGCCTATAAGAAACCTAACCATAGTAGATTCCTTATCTTCAACCATATTAGCCCTGATAATTGCAATCTTTATCTCCTTGTGGTAATTTTTCACACTTTTCAAACCTTGATGTAAACTCTACAATTTCTAAAAGAGCTCTCTATAATAAAAGTTAGGAACAAATCATTTTCTCATATAGCCTTTATGTCATCCCATGACTCAATAGGCCTTTTATCATTCCTCCTCCTACTCAAAACAAGCCGATCCCACCATATTAGTGCATAATATATAAACTTAATGGCAACAAGTTTTACCTTTCTATGCTTTGTGTAACGATGATAGTCAAAGATCCAATCAACCTTTTTTTCCCACTCTAGATATGCATTAAGATCATTCTTCCCTCGGAAAACAATATTTTCAACTTAATGGTACCTAACTTTATACCTAAATCGTCACAATGCCCAAAATCTCGGGAATTCTCTCTCTAATAAAAAACTCCACCATAACCAAAACTTACATTCCTTCTTACTTTATTTGGCCCGAACTTGTTTCCTTTTCCCACAAATGCAAACTTATAGTCATCATCACCCACATCTATGTTATCATCAACAAACTCATCAAAATCAGTTTTATCATCTTATATAGACCTTCGAACATCACTTTTTTAATGATCAACCCCACTATTCTGTTGCTTAATTGAGTCCACTTCCTCCTTCAGCTCCTTGGTCATCTAAGTCAAGAGTTCAATTATTGGCTCATAGCTTGCATTTGGAAAGAGAATTCAGCATTTTATGCTACTGATATGTTTATGGAAAGTAACAAAACAAAATATTAATTTTTTTTTACTAGTATGCTACAGACACAAGGAAGAAGAAGAGGATTGAGGCAAACACTGAAAAAAACTTAACGAACACTAGGAAAATGAAAAATTCAGAAGGATATGACATGTTCTCAAAGCCTTGTTCTAATATCAACTGATGCAAACCTCGTGATCATGTGATCACACAACCCACAATTAAGATTGGGATCTGATCATGAAAAGATAAAAGAGATCTTATAAGAGTGTGACACAATGAAAACCTACCCCAAGACACCAACACTACTGCAATGAAGTGGAATGACGCAACAAGCTCTCTGAATTGATGATGATGCAATTGACACTTATAATGTGATCACTAAAAAAAAGGGACAGTGATAGAAAGTGCTTGTGAACACAAGGAGTTGGAATCTAGCACTCAAGAAGACAACCTTTTCGGCTGTATCTTCTGAAAAGAAAGTAGAGGAGATGGACCTTGCATCACCTAGCAATGCCTAATCTACAACAGTAGGTGGTTTTTTTTACATAATCATTTTTAATATGGGATGGATGCCTTCCATCTCTGATTTTATTTTAGGCTAACATTAAGCCTAAAGGCAATGCCACTGACTCTGAAATCAATCAGGTTCTATCATAAATTTCACTTTAAAGCTTCCTCTCCCTGTCATATGAAGTTGCTGGATTGATAGAAGTTGGAGTTGATCATAGTCTTCGTCTATTCTTCCCCAATAAACACGCGATGATCTACTCAAAAAGCTGCCAATACATCAAATGATCTATTTGTGGTTTTGGTGTTATACAACAGCTATAAACATCAAAGCAATGACAATATTTCTTTTTTCGAGATACTTTTTTAATCAACCAATGTCTTTTCCAATGATAAACTTGATGATACTTTTGTTTGGAGTGCTAGGAGTTGTAATAGTTCTGCTAGGATGTGTTTAACAAATTCTACTTTCACTCTGCATGGGTAAAGCTTGGTCGCACATGCTTTTTGTTCATTGTAACACAAAATATGGGCTTACGTTACAGTAAGCAACATTGACAATATAAAATAAATTATGAATTAAATGCATGGCATGAATAAAAAGCATAGCATGAATAAAAGGCTGGAGACTTTTAGGCGGATAAAACTTGCGTTTCAAAGTGGTTTTGATGACACAAAGCTAAATAGCTATATCTTATTCATCCATGCATACATGACATTATCGGGCCTACGATAATAGATGATTCTAAACAGTCAGTTACGGGTTTGCTATAATTAGAAGGGGATCTGCACCAAATAAATTTCTTGAATTAGAAGGGGATCATTGTGTAAAATTTTGTTTTTTTTCACTTTGATCCTCAAATTTTATTTTTGGGCAAACAAGTCTTATGTTTTGGTCTCTTGTTAAGAAAGAAGAGAGAGAGAGGGGCAGCCAGATTTAGTAGTAGAGAGAGAAACTTGTTATTGGCACCAATTTAGGCCACCAAAATGAAAGATTTTTATGTCAAATTGTTTCATTTGATGCAGGGAGTTCATATCAGGTGTTTTTGTACCTTAAAAGTTTGTGAAAAAATAGATCTAAACTCGAGTTGATTTTTGGTTTCGGGTTGAGTTTGGTTTTTTAGACGGTTTTTTGGTTTTTTTTAGACAATGAATGGATTTGTCATGGGTTTTATGGTGTTTTAGGTCAAAAACGGGTTGCAAAATAGGTTTTTGGGTCAAAAAAGCATAGGCTCTGATTTTCTAGTCACCACAATAGTTGGAATCTAGGCAAGACAGACGACACGTCATCTATTACTGATATGGCTGCCAAACCCAAGGTGCCTAGGTATGACATGACTGTCATTACAATATAACTTTAAATAATGCAATTGAAAAGAGATAAAGTAAAGTGACCAGTTAAAAAACTAAAAACAAAAAAAAATGGACAAAACCTCCTCTCTTTTATTTTGTTCAGAGGGTCTCTTTTAAATATTATTGATTTTTTTTGTTATATGTTTAATTTTCAAAGAGGTTTTCTGGTTGATCTATGATTTTGTTTTTATTTTTTATATAGATAAACTATGTTTCTGAAAATAATTTTTTATTTTATTTTCAGATGATATTTTTAATATATGTAGCCTTACATGTTATTCTTTTTTTTATTCAATCAATTTAATGTCTTATTTTTTAAGATTAAATATCTTGATCTATATTTGTCTCTCAGTTTTTCAAGTTTTGTTTTTAGGTGTCATTAATAATTTTTTATTTATTAGCGCACATAACTTTTAGTTTATTTGATTACATGTGTACATAAACTTTTTGCTTTATTATATTTTTTGAACTACAAAATACATTGAGAAAAATGCATATATATTTTTTTAATGAAAAATAAAAATATATAACCCGCGGTGGAACACGGTCATATAGCTAGTCTCATGCTACTTGGTGAAGAAAGAAAGCCAAATATGTAAGCAGCAAGCCCTTATAGCAAGGTTCTTGTCATGTTAAGGGGATTTCACTTTCTCAATCGAGATAATACATTTTCCTCTTCATAAATAATTTCTTAAATTTGGAGTAACAAGTAGGGGAGCAAACTATATATAAAAAAAACCCATGAGTGTATCTACGAGGTATCTACCATCAAACCCTCCATGAAAAATGATATTGCAGGCCCGCTTAATTCTGTTTTGTTCTCCTCTCAAACTTGGTCCATCTTTTTGTCCCTAAATCATTGCATGTCCCTGACAGAAGGGGCAGAATAATGCAAAAGTGGCTTATCAATGGAGATTTATATATCATGTTGATTTCATGCATTTGAATTAATGGGGTTCCAAAGGAGATAGATAGACAGAACCAGGCGAGAAATTTGAATCTCATGCAAGGCTCTATATATGGGGTCCAAGCTGTGAGTGAAGTACCCTCTAACTTTTATGTTGTGTTAAATGTGGGTTGGGGAATGATCAAGAGTCTTGACCTTCGATAGTGTGTCACGCTCTCAAGGATTTTTGACAGCCTATAAAGAGGGTTGTTCTATGGTTGAATGGATTTATTAGTGGGAGAGGATAATGCCATTGACATGGTGTAGTAGAAGAAAAGCTAGGGAATTGTGAATTTCATGGTTGAATAGAGAGAAAATGTAGATCAAGTATTGACAAGTTAAATTAATAGGAACCAATCAACTTTTCTGTCTGAGGTTTGAAAGATATTATTGAACAGGCTCCATATTTTTTCCAAATAACAATAATTCCATGCATGTGCTAGGCCCGCATGACTTTTTTCATCCCATTAATGGGGTTTTGGAAATTATGGCAACATCAAAGCTATGTGCTTGGTGCAGATCCAACTTCCAAGTCCCATCCATAATAGAAAGATTGTCATGTCTTGCCTTTTGAAGTTTTTAAGCCTTAAAGTCTTGATGCCCCAACATGAATTGTCTCACGGAGCTGTCTGTATTAGAGCCAGTGAGAGAGTGGGCACCCATTTCCCGTGTCCTTGAACCTGGAATTAAGACTTTAAGGAGCTATGGGTTCAACTAACTGTTTCCATGGGTGGAAGAATGGTCTCCTTAATTAGGGAAAAAGATACAATATTTGAAGTAGTTTGAAGTTGAAAGTACTGTAATGGACTATGATTTTCCAGCATGAAAACAATGTATAGCTTAGGTCTATGATTTTGAAGACTTCTGGTGGAGCAAAAGAAGACTTGTCCTTGGTTCAACACGTCTAAACGAAAGTGAACGAAACTCACAATTTTTTACCAAAATATGTGAATGAAACACAGCCACTTAGTCCCCACAAAAACTGGAGTTGTGTTGCATATATAGATAGAAAACAATGTGTCCCATTAAACTTGATGATGTGAACATACCTGCTCAGAGCCTTGTGTACTCGTCAAGGAGACCCCTTATCTAATAGTGTCAACTTCTTACTTTAGTCTGGTCATGCTGGGTGAATTTCTAGGACAAATCAGACAGCAGACGGGACCTCTTCTCCAATATCATCAATATTATGATTGGTTTTTTTTAATAATGATGTTGTAATGTATTCAAAACTAGAAGTGTTTTTTTTGTTTTTTTTTTTATATAATCCGGGGTGTCCGGGTCAGTTTACGCGCACCACGATAAATTCCCGAACCCATCAAATACCTTGCAAGCCAAGTAGACAGGTAAAACACCACAAAGATAACATGCATGTACAGAGAGAATCCAACCTGGTTGCTAAGGAAGGAAACAAATCCCTGCCATGCCTGCTATGCCTCACTTCAAGTGCAACTAGAAGTGTTTTTAATTAACCTTGTGAGTTCATTACTACTTTACCATGTGAATCTTGACCTAGTTCCTATCAAAATGAAGTAGTCGCCCCAAGATGTCTCTTTAGTCTTTAGATGATGACAGCCCCACTGCCAATCAGTACTAAAACTAAACAAAAAAGAAACTTAAAATGTACACTAAAAATCAAAACGGAAGCATGGATTATAAATATATATTATGTACAAGTTATAAATAAAAAATCAATCCATTGGCCTTCCCACTACACCATCTTCGTTGGATGCGATGGTTTTTGAGCATCATAAGCTTGGAAGGCATGTTGATTCTTTTTCATCAACACCCAATAAATTTCTTAAATTATTATGTAACCAACCTTGCAAATCAATGTAATTAATGTCCCCATCACTTCCATCTTCATAAAATTCAAAACTATTTTTTCATAATTTACACTACGCGTTGTTTTTTTTACAGTGTTTAGGTATATTTTTAAAAAATTAATTTGTAAAGAAACATTAACAGGGAAATAATTATGAATTTAGCATAGTCGAGAAAGTTGCAAATGACATCTTTGACACACAAATTATAGATATCACTAGTTAGGTTTTGCGCTATGTGGTGGGCTCACTTTTTATTTTCATAAAAAATATTATAAAAATTTATAATACAAAAAATAATATTTTTTTAACATTAATAATAATATTTTTTTTAAAATTTATTAATTATTTTATTAATAATATTAATTATAATAAAAATAATAATATTAATAATACAAATAATAAGATTTATAACACAAATAATTATATTAAAAATTCAAAGAATATTTATAACATAAATAATAATATTTTTTGTATTAATACTTTGAGTTATAATAATAATAATAATATTTATAACACAAATAATAATATTTTTATATGAACACTTTAAATTATAAGAGAAATAATAATATTTATAACATAAATTATTATATTAAAAAACCAAAGAATATTTATAACACAAATTATTTGGGTTCTGGCGAGAGAACCCACGAGAATTGGATCCTTAGACAGGATCCATTAGACTTGGGTCGTGTGCAGGACCCATTATCATTGGCTCCGGCGCAAGACCCATTAGACCTGGGTACTCGAGTCCTGCGCGGGACCCATTAAACCTGGGTCCTGCACAGGACCTATTAGACGTGGGTCCTACGCAAGACCCATTAGAAGGGTAAAAATATAAATTGTTGTTTTTATTATCATTATTGTTATTAATAAATTTGAAATAAAATATTATTACTACCAAAGTATAGTTGATTTGAAGGATATAATTAAAATTAAAATTATTGTTATTAGTATTTGTGCTATAAATATTATTATTTTTATTATAATTGAAGGTATTAATATTAAATATAATATTATTTGTGTTATAAATATTTTAAAAAACAAATAATAATATGTTTTTAAATGGTATTAAAAAATATTTGCGTTTAAAATAGCGTGGATACAAATTTATTTTTTTTCTAAGCTTTTATAGTTTGTAATTTTATGTTTGAAATCAAATTAATGTTTTTTTTTTCTAATAGTAACAATGTCTTAGCACCTTGTTTATTTTTTTTGAAAAGACAAAAAAAAAACCCTAACCAAACGGTTAAAAACAACATATTCTAAGATTGAAGTATGTAATAGATTTTGTTGATTTGAAAATAAGATTTAATATTTTTACTGTATGATGCAAGGTTTAACCCCAAGGGGGTTGGGTCCCTGTCCAAACCCAACCGGGTTGGGGTTTGGGTCTGTGTCCCGACCTAAGGGGGATGGGGTAGGTCTATGTCCGGACTCAAGAGGGTTGGGGGGCTAGGTTCGTGTCCGGACCTAAAGCGGTTGCGGGTTGGGTCCGCATCTGGATCCAAGGGGGTTGAGTCCATGTCCGAACCCAAAAGGGTTGGGGTTTGGGTCCTTTGGAGTCTGGACGCAAGGGGTTTGGGTCCTTCCGGGTTCAGACCTAAAAGGGTTGGGTCCGTCCGTGTTCGGACCCAAGAGGGATTGGGGGTTGGGTCTATCTTTGGACCTAAGGGGGATTGAGGGTTGGGTCTGTCTCTAGACCCAAGGGGGATTGGGGTTTGGTTTCTTCAAAGTTCGGATGCAAGGGGTTTGGGGTTTAGGTCCTTCCATGTCTGGACCCAAGAGGGATGGGAGTTGGGTCCGTGTCCGAACCCAAGGGGGGTTGGGGGATGGGTCTGTGTCCAAACCTAAGGGGGTTGGGTCCTTTGGTGGCGGGACCCAAGGGGTTTAGGGTGTGAGCCCTTTTGTGTCCGAAACCAAGAGGGATTCGGGGATGGATCCGTGTCCAGACCCAAAGGGGGTTGGGGGATGGGTCTGTGTCCAGATCCCATGGGGTTGGGGTTTGGGTCCTTCGATGGTCGGACCCAACGTGGTTGGGGTTTAGGTCCTTCAGTGGCTGGACCCAAGGGGTTTTGGGTTTGGGTCCTTTCACGTCCGGATCTAATGGGGGTTCGGGGATAGGTCTGTGTCCCGACCCAAGGGGATTGTGTGGGTCCGTGTCCCAACCTAAGGGGTTTGGGTCCAGGTCTGGACCCAAAAAGGTTGGGGTTAAGGTCCTTCGGTGGCCAGACCCAAGGGGTTTGGGTCTTTTCGCGTCCGAACCCAATGGGGTTGGGGGTCTGTTAGTGTCCGGACCCAATGGGGATTGGGGGTTGGGTCCATATCCGGATCCAAAAGAGTTGGGGTTGGGGTGTGGGTCCTTTGGTGTCTAGACCTAAGGGGTTTGGGGCTTGCGTCTGTGTCCTCACCCAAGGTGGTTGGGTTTTGGGTCGACGTCTAGACCCAAGGGGTTAGGTCCGTGGTCACTCCCAAGGTGGTTGGGTCTGGGTCCTGACGCAGGACCTATTAGAAGGGGGTCCTGATGCCGGACCCAAGAGTCTTGGGTCCTGTTACAGGACCCAAGAGTATTGGGTTCGGATGCAGGACCTAAGAGAACTAGCCCTAGACGCTAGATCCATGAGCCTTGGGCAGACCCAGCACCATGTGGCGCCGGGTCTGGTCAGCGCCTAAGGCAAGCCAGCCCCAACGCCACGTGTGCACGCAGGTCTGACCTGCTCACAGGCAGGGTAGCCCAAGCGCTATGTATCCCTATGTGGGGTGCGAGTTTTGCCTACGCCTAGTGCAAGCCACCTGCAGCCCTAATGCCAGGTGTCTGCATCCCAGGGCCCCCAGCCTCGCCAAAACTTGAGTTGATCATTTTTTCCCCAACCATCCTTTCAATGCCAAATGCATCCCAGCAAAAAGACAATCCCACCCTTTCCCTGCTGCCCTTACAACTCTCTGTGGCAAGGGCTAGTCTACCATTACACTACTTCAATCCACAATACTTTGTGTCTAGGTAAAAAGTATCAGGGGCATTGATCCCTTTTAGCATATTGTATAATATGTTACTTAATTATTGTAGATACCATTTGCAACTTGCGTTTTGTTGATGGATTCTATAACTCATCTAATAGAGACGTCCAAGGGCAGTCTATTCTACTATAAACTCCTTGAAGAAAAAGAATAGCAATTCGCATAATCACAAATAATCGGTTTTTCACCATTAAAACACAATTTACATAAGCAACACATAATATATTAAATCACAAATAATAAATGTACATCGACATTTAAAACAACATAACATTTTATTAAAAATTAAAATAACTATACATTTATCCACAATTATCATAACATATAACAATATGTAATTATATCTAATAATCTCTCAATCTCGTCTAACTAGAGGTCGGTTCTATAATATCCATGTAGGCTTCCTCCATTATAAGTGATATCATTGTCGGTATTGATAATTATATATCACCATGAAAGCATAATATTCCTAAATTATCAAATATTTTGTCAAACAACACAACCAAATACAATTATGTTTTATTAATATTTTGGGATTAAATAAAGTGCATCAATTATCAACAAAACATAAATTAATCGATGAACACTTATATTCATCAAATTAATCGACGAACATCTATATTCATCAAATTCTAGTACCATAACAAAATTATCAAACGAATTCATGTATTTCATAGCTAGTATTATTATTTTATACAAAATTTGATATAATTCATAATTTAACCTAAATCAACACTAAGTATCTAATTACATGATCTTTTTAATTCACAATCAACAATGACAAAATAAACATTGATTAATTGACAAAATAATCAAACTATCAACTAAAAATATATCTAATTAATATAATCCATAATTTAATCTAAATCAACACTAATATTTCTAACACATAATTTATGTTCAATATCTTATTTACAACTTCAATTACATCTAATTAACCTAATTTCTAAATCAAACCTTAACATTTAATAAAATCAAATTAACACTAATTAAACATAAATTACATCAAATTAAATGAGAAAAAGTGTTCAATATACCTCTAGGAGTGAAAT
>Ga0325405_1001732_pt1 | contig 22328 bp, 22 predicted proteins | sample PopdelMetagenome_21_FD_205663 | JGI IMG/M metagenome (GOLD analysis project Ga0325405, IMG submission 205663) | Populus deltoides microbial communities from Bellville, Georgia, United States - Xylem-Control-R2 | ecosystem: Host-associated > Plants > Phyllosphere > Stem > Wood/Secondary xylem...
AGAGGTGATTCGATCCACGAGGCCCTTACAATAAATAGCCTTTAGTCTGGACGAGAGAAGAGGTACTCCCAAATATTTCATAGGGAGCTCCCCCTCTCTAAACCCAAGAATATGAATAATTTGTTCCCTCTCAGCATTTAACACACCGCTCAAGAAGATGTCGCTTTTGTTTGGATTTGGATACAGACCTGATAGATCTTGAAACTTTGTGAGCACAGTTCTGATCATACGGATTGAGTTTACATCCCCGTTGCTAAAAATCATCAAGTCATCAGCAAAACAAAGATGAGAAATTCTGTCCTTCTTGCATCTCCAGTGGAACTTGAATTCTTGGTTGGCACTCATCTTGCAGAATAGCCCCGACAGGATTTCCATACATAGGACAAACAAATATGGGGACAATGGATCCCCTTGTCTTAGCCCTCTTCCCCCTTGAAAGTAACCTGCAAGCTCACCATTGACGTTGATAGAGAATTGACATGATGTAACACAAACTATGATCCAATTAATGACTGTTCGTGATCATGTATGGCAAGAACGGAATGCAAGGATCTTTGCTGGAATGTCTAGAACTTTGAATTTGGTCTTTAATCAAATCAAATGTATCATTCGTGATAAGCTTGATTTGATGAGGAACATTGTACCAACAAATGAAAACAAAAGGATCCAAAGAGCTTGGAGGGTTAATAACATAGATTCTTAATTTGATAGTTAACTGGTTGTATTGGTTTCCTATCGAATCTAGTGAGGTCTCAGTTTTCTGATCGCTGGCTAGCTTGTAGCCATTTGTTGTTTTATGTTTCTGTTCTCACTGTAAATCTGGGGTATGCCCCTTATAATCTTTGTATTTTCTTCTTTTAATACATACGTCAACTTACCAAAAAAAAAAGGATTCATAAATGTTTCAGAATCCTTTTCTTACAAGAATTCCTTATTCATCCTAGCTACAATAAGGAAAGAAGACTTCAGAATTAATTCTACCTTCAGATCAGATTTCTTAGTCTATTTGGGACTTTTTAATGGTGACAAATCTGATTCTAGCAAATTTAGGATAATAATTTTTTTGGATTTTTATTATTTTCCTCTTAGTCTTTTGGTTATTATTACTTATTTGAGTCGATTGTAAGTAGGTCTCATATAAGTCCACCTAAGAGGGGTCCATTAGGGTTTATTTAAGTCTAGAGTTAGTATAAATAAAAGCATAACAAAACATGTAAGTCACGCAATTCAGATTAATAAAACTTTCTATTTGTCTTACTTGTTGTGTGTACAACGAAATTTAAATTATATAAGTTTAAATAGTTTTTGAAAAATTAACCCTAATGGATCTACTCTAGTGGACTGATTTGGCCCTCTTACAAAATTGATCCAAAAACCTTAAATAAAAAGCCCATAACCTGATCCTAACAAGCATTGGATATCCTAGCTGAAATAAAGTATTAATCAAGTCTAAACAAGCCTTGTAACTAACAAAATAAAATAAAACCTAAAATATAAAATTCATGTTCTGCTATGAGAAGAAGAGAAGGAAATAAAATATTACAGAATTGATTCAAGGCTTATATATAGTGTTCCATGCAGCCCATTGATCTTAAAAACTAAAGGAAAAGGTACAGCCTATGTTGTTTCTTCCTCACCTAACAAGAAAATGATCAAAATAATAAATTCTAATACTTAAAGGAAATAATTAATGTTCCTTTACATAATAGGGAGTCCAAAACAAATTAGAAATCTGCAAAAACACATAGAAACATCATAAAAAATGATACTTCCCCAAGAAGGCTGAAAATCAAGTTTGAGAAATGTCATATAATGGAAACTTGTCCCAAGAGGCAAAACACAAAGTCAGTTATACCAGCAAAGATAACATGTCACATCATGCAAAACACAAGTTTATTTCATAAATCCATGGCTCCCTGCATTCAGCATACAAAACATTTATATAATTTGAGCTCACTTAAAAAATTGATCCAAATAAGTAATAATAAACCAAAGACTAAGAAGAAAATAATAAAAACAAAAAAAATCCAAAATTAATATCCTAGATATGCTAGAATCAGATTTGTTACTCCTAAGAAGTCTCAATTAGACTAAGAAATCTGATCTGAATGTGAAATTAACAATGCCCAAATATGTTAGATATGTTGTAAATATACTACAAGAAACAAAAATAAGAAGAGTTTCATGAGTTGATGAAAGAACAAAACGGTTTATGATAATTTAAGTTTGAATCTGGAACCTAAGGTTATCGATGTCCAATTGAGCTAAAATTTGAGATATTGTGCGATTTCAACCCATATAGACAGAATATGAGATTTAAGAAATTTATGATAAGGTTTGATATGCTGACGCAAAAACATTATGAATTGACCTGATTAGACTCACGAAGATTGATTTGTAAACGAGGAGTATAAAGGATGACACCACGAAGTCAGTTGTTATTCGATAAGTAGCTTTTCAGTTCTTTAGAGGACCAGAAAGGGAGATGATGTGCATCAAGGGAATTATAATCCATCTTGTAAAGCTAAAACTAATATGCAAGAGGATTCAGATGGTCCAATGACAAGAGCAAGAGCGAAACAACTACAAAGGGCCTTGACAAGTTAAATTGGAATGATTGAAGCTGCGTCGGAGTTAAAAATTAGCAATCAGTTTGAAATTGGTTCAAGGATGTTATTTGCCTAGAATTGGAACTTGGAGATGGGAAAAGCCCTTAATGGTTCTTTTGATGCTGGGCTACTTGAATTTGAGTTGATATGCAAATAAGTGAAGGGATTGATGCTGTTTATGGTCAGAACAGCAAATGAATTTGAACCTGAATTTGAAGTCATCCATTGCATGTGAAAACAAGACTAATGTAGGTGAATTTCAAGTTGAGAACATGTTCTTTCTATATTGTCCAACCATGATTGTATTGGACTTTTGTGTAAGAAGATATGGTTGTTTAAAATTTGGTCTGTTTATGTTAGAAAGGTCAAAAAACATGTGCTAGTTAATTTGTCTAGGTTAGTTTGTCAAAGTCTTTTTTTTGGGCTTGACTTCTGCCATGTTGAATTTTTCCTAACTTTGGAGGGATGCCTTTCCAAACTCCAATTGACTTGAAATTTTAGCCCAATGTAGGACAACATGTCAGGAGACATCACATAAAATTACAGCCCGATCCAATGATCGGATTGAGAATTATGACTATTTCCGTAAACCTGGATAGGTGCACCTTTTACGTCAAAATCCAAATTTGACCTTGCCTGGATCGTATCATTTAATTACTTTCCTTCCTAGGTAAGGAAAAACACTAAATAATACTCTCATCTTTAAGAACAAGAGCTGGCCGACTTTCCTAATTAGAAGAATAAATTGCTGACTTTCTATCCTTGTAGCATTAGGAAAAAACAAGCCTAAAAAGGTTGTTATGGGCCGAACCATCAGCCCTTTGTTCCACACGAATTGGGCTCTTCTTGGACCTGAATTAGATAAATTACAAGTTATCCTTCATGCTCCTTTGATCTCCCAAGCTCCTCTAGGTCCATTTTGCTCCATATATTTGTACAAGCCCATTCAATGCTTTTGTGCCCTAGCTCTTGTAATTGGCCTAATTGGCCCCTTCAATAGGTCGTTGGCATGATTATGCTTGGTGTTGGGTTGATCCTCATCTGGTTTCCCCTTTTTATACCCGCATACAGGGCAGTGAGGTGGTAGCCATACCTACCCCAGGAACATTTATTGCACTGGTACAAAACAAACAAAAAACAACCGGTAAATCCCATCCACAATTATAAAATATATAGAGAAAGAAATTTTATTGTAAAGAACTGAAAAAGGGCGCTTAGATGGACTACTACTGAGTGCTGAGCCATGGGGGTGTTGCTGAGATGCTAGATCTGGAGATACAAATTGAAGAATAAAGACTGAAAGGTGGCATGTCTGTGTCTTTTTTAATATGAATCAGTTTGGTTCGATTCGGGTTTATTGGTTTCAACATTACAAAATCAAAACCGAACTAAACTGTAAGTTTTTCTAAATATTTGACACGGTTCAGCCTTATGATGTGACCCAAGCAAGGTCAGATTCGGATTTTGGCCAAAAAAAAATTTCTACTGTCTAGTTTTACGCTATTGAGCATAACTATAAATCCAACCATTGGATCAAACTAACAATTTACCAGAAGATCCCAGAGGCATTGGTATATGTTGGGGTAAAGATTCAGATGAATCAGAGTTCGTTAAAGACTTGCGCTATAGGTCAGAACATGCTGGATGAATTTTGTTATTTACTTTCTTTTAACTTGTGGACTTTTTATTTGGCAAGAATTCTTTTCCTAAAATGAAATTCAAGGAAATTTTGTTCATTATTTTCCCTATTAATTAGGATAATATTTATCAATAGAGGAGAAAGTTTCCTAATCAAGAAATGATGCTATGAGGTGCTGCGAGATCTGATTTTCTAAGCTATGAAGGATTAATTAATTGATACGATCCATGCAAGGTCAAATTCGGATTTTGACGTAAAAAAAGTGCACCTATTCAGTTTTACAGCAACAGTCATAATTCTCAATACGACCGTTGAATCCAGCTGAAATTTTACATGGAGTCTCCTGACATGTTGTCCCACCTTGGTTTAATCAATATTTATTGGGTGGAGGTTTTCGTTTCCAATAGTGCTGGAGCCTAGGTACAAGTTATCTTTGTGTCACACTGAGTTCGGGAAGGCATCGAAACACGGGTCAACAGAGGCTGTACAAATTAAACCAAGGTAGGACAACATGTCAGGAGACTACACATAAAATTTCAGCTGGATCCAACGGTCGGATTGAGAATTATGACTGTTGCTGTAAAACTGGATAGGTGCACATTTTTACTTTAAAATCCGAATTTGACCTTGCCTGGATCGTATCATTCCCTCTCTCTTCAAGATGATTTGTCCTCGAATCATCAACAAGTTGAATGGACAATTCCTTAACCTCTTTTTGAAGCCTTTGGAGTTTTTTTCCTACCAGCAATCGTTGCCAACAACTTTGGATGAAAGTTGCAGCCATTCTTTTTTGTATCATCATTGGAGCCTTTTTTCTCTTTTCTTTCTAAAGCTTGCTGGGCATTGAGTGCTGCCGTTAACACATCAAGTTCTTGCTTCATCTCCCCTAGAATACGGGATAGACTATTGGATTCTTTTTTTAGAACATTAATCTCTTTATTTCTCTCGCTTTGATACCACCTCTCCTTTTGAATCCTCCATTTCTTTTGCCATAACACCTCATCAAAATACAGGAAATCCTTTTGGTTTCTAGGCTGCCGAAAACCTTCCCGATAGCCTATGGTCTCATCCTTAAACTCACCATCACCAATATCATCAATGTCCCAGCCATGTTTCCATGTTTTCCCACCTTTTCAAGTCTGTCACTGTGTTCCCCATCACGAAATTCATTCTTTCCATCATCTTCGTCATGGTTTGCAATTGGAATTTAATATCCTCACGCTAGTAGTGGTAAAAAATTATCCTCACGCCACACGTGTTTCGCTCAAACACTCTTAATATCCTCACATGCTCACACCTCTCGTCTCACCTTCTTGCGGTTCTTGAGAAACAGACACCAACACCAAATAGAAGCAACTTAGAAGCGCAATCCAAATATATATATATATATATATATATATATAACTCAAGAAGCAATAAAAACTAGAAAACAAGCAAAATTAAACTGCGATGATAGTCTCGCTAGTAGCAAGCGAGTCTATCCGAAATATGAACGAAACTGAAGACTCGAATAAAAACAGAAAAAAAAAATGCTTATATGAAACAACACCCAAATATGTTGGATATGATGAAAATCAACTGCAAGAAATGAAAACAACAGAAAACAAGTGAATTTCAAAAGTTGACGCAAAAAAGACTCATTTAGATGAGTTAAGTCCGAATCTGGAACCTAAAGTAAATGATGTCCAATTGAGTTAAAATTTCAGATATAATGCGATATCAACCTAAATAGACAGAATATAAAGTTTTACTAATTTATGACTAGGTTTGATATATTGACGCAAAAACATTATGAATCAGACCTGATTAGACCCGGATTTGAAACCCCAAGCAAACGATATCCAATTGACCCCAAATTTGATATTTGGCGCGATTAGGACACCAGTAATTAGAGTATCAAATTTGAGCTAATTCCATGGTGATTTGATCCACTTTTCTCTTGTTTAGTTTTCTACAGTAGAATCCAATAAACGTTTTTTTGAACAATTTTTTTTTGCTTTTCTCTCTTCTGCTTTTTTTTTGTTTTTGATGCTACTGATATATTTTGAACAATAACAAAATGAAATAACAATTTTTTTTATATATGCCACAAATTCAAGGAGAAGAAGAAATTGCATACTAAGGAATTTTTGTGGAATCAACAAAAAATGAAAATTTTAGAAAGATATAACCTGATTAATGGAGCCAAGCTCTGATACCAAATGATGTGAACCTCGTGATCATATGGTCACACAACCCACATGGAAAGACACCAATTCTTGGAAAGCCAAGTAAATCGGGTTTGATAGAAGTGTGGCACAAAGATAACTTGTACCTAGGCACCACCACTATTGGAAACAGAAACCCCCACCCAACGAATATTGATTCGCGAACGAGAAGTATAAGGATGACGCCACGAAGACAGTTGTTCTTCGACAAGTCGTTTTTCAGTTCATTAGAGAACCATGGAAGGGAGATTATCTCACCAACACACACACAAAGTGCGGCAAATAAGAAGTTTTATTAATCTGAATTGTCTAACTTACATGTCTGGTTATGCTTTTATTTATACTAACTCTAGACTTAAATAAACCATAATGAACCCCCTTTAGGTGGACTTATATTAAGCCCACTTACAATTGACCCAAATAAGTAATAATAACCCAAAGACTAAGAAGAAAATAATAAAAATTCAAAAATTATCATCCTAAATATGCTAGAATCAGATTTGTCACCATTAAGAAGTCCCAAATAGACTAGGAAATCTGATCTGAAGGTAGAATTTGTTCTGAAGTCTTCTTTCCTTTTTGTAGCTAAGATGAATAAGGAATCCTTGTAAGAAAAGGATTCTGAACATTTATGAATCCTTGCCACACATGGAAACTATGTTGCAGCCCATTAAAGATCTTTGGAGAATTAGGAGATTCCCAAAATAAGCTACCACATCCTTTTAGGAAAAGAATCCTAGCCAAATAGGAAGTCCACAAGTCAAAATGAAGTAAATAACAAAATTCGTACAGCCTTTGTTGACCCGTGTTTCGATGCCTTCTCGAACTCCGATTGACCCAAAATAAGCTGTCACATCCTTTTAGGAAAAGAATCCTAGCCAAATAGGAAGTCCACAAGTCAAAAGGAAGTAAATAACAAAATTCGTACAGCCTCTGTTGACCCGTGTCAAAATTTGTACAGCCTATGTTGATCAGTTTTTTGATGCCTTCCCGAACTCAGATTGACCTGAAATTTTAAACCAAGGTAGAAAAATATGTCAGGAGACACCACATAAAATTTTAGCTGGATCCAATTGTCGAATTGAGAATTATTACTGTTGCTGTAAAACTGGATAGGTGCACGTTTTTACATCAAAATCCGAATTTGACATTGCCTGGATCGTATCATTAATGATTCTCCTAGTCTAGGATGGAATCTAAAAAAACACAACTCTTTCCTTCCGTTAGGGAATCCTTGCTCCAAAATGCTCTCTCCTATTTTCCTTCCCTTCTACGTGATTAGATTTGGAATCCTTGCATCTAATTATGCCTTAAGTTTGTTTTCTGTTAGCTTAGATTGGTTCCTTGAATGTATTTAGTCCAGTTTCCACTTCTTTTCTTCAGTTTCGGAGCTCCTCTTGCTTTGGGTTCTTTCTTTAGTTCAGTTAGGGAGATGGAAATGAAAGAAGTGGATAGTGCTTCCATCTCTTCTCCCAACTTGGTTTTTCAACATGATACTCCCCACTCTACCAGCAACAAAGCCGTGCAGAATGCTACAAGGATTGGTCAGTTCTTGACTGGACCTAACTTGAGGATACAACTTCATGAGATGCTACATGGCCAATATTGTAAAAGTTTTCAGCTTTCTGATGACTTCAAAGCTAGTACCGAAGGTAACGTCCATGTTCTTACATCTGGAAGTCTTGGTGAATTAGAGGAGTCAACATGCCTCTTGGTGAAGATGGGGCAAGCATTTAATGCTAGTTTGGTCAATGTTCAAGAAAAGAAAGTTTTAGAGCATCAGATGGGAAAGTAAGTAGTTCACTCCTCTTTTATCCCCTGCAAAGTGTATCCCTCAAATCTGATAATCCTTTTCAGCAAACCAACGGCTGTAAGTCAAATTTCTTTAGTACTGTTAAAGGTGAGGCTAGCTAAGGCATTAGTGATGGCTCTACTGTAAACCGAAACTTATTCTTCTTACCTCCCTCAATGGATGCTACACGGGTGACATTTTGTCCTCCTGTAGATGTCTTTGAAGAAGGTTGTACTCTTTGGCAATCCACCATTGTTGGACACTTTGTAGGACCAAAACTTCCATTTCCAGTGTTGTATTCAGAAAATGGCTTTTTTATCTTCTCATTTGATTCAGTTGAACATGCCTCTACTATCCTAAACTATGCCTTATGGCACATGGTCAAAGACATTCGGTCCTTAGAAGATGGACGCCAAACATGCAATTCTCTAAAGTTGAGTTATCCAGAATTCCTATTTGGATTAAGTTTCATCATGTTCCCTTAGAATATTGGACTAATAAGGGACTGAGTTATGTTGCTAGAGCTAGGGGTTCATTTACATGTTGATGTCAATAGACTAATGCACAAACGCCTAACTTATGCAAGATTTTGTGTTGAAATTGATGCTTCTGGTTAAGAAATTAACACAAATGTCTTACCTTACTCGGGTTCTTCGGCCAAGTAAGAAGATTGTATGGAAGTTGAAGTTTAGAATATCACAGTGTATAATGTTTCAGATGATGATTATCCCAAAGGAACAAGCCCTTCTCTGCAATTCCCTTTGTTTTCAACCAACATCGATAACCAACTAGCAAGTGAAGCTAAAGACTCTCTTGAGGATAGGAATAAGAAGGGATTAAGGCTCCTTGCGTAGGGGCAATTCGAGGTAATTTTGTGTCCATAGTTGGTTTCGGCATCCTTATGTTTTGTTCACTATATTTATTGGATGTTGGAACATCAGAGGTTTGAATGATCCTGTAAGACATTGAGCTTTCGTTGTCTTGTACAAAAGCATTCGGTAGTATGCTTAACAATACACAAATTCAGTTTACTAACAAGGGTGATATGACAAACATTAACACAACTTTCACTATTTATAATTAAACTACACATCTTGTTTTATGCATAGCAACACTTATGGAAGATGTTCTTCCTTTTTTTAATTTTTTTCATCTTTCTTGATCTGAACCTTCAGTGTTCGTCTTATAACCAAGGACTCCTCAATCTTTAATGCTAACTCATCCCCATTATTATCCTCCAATGGCAACATTCTTTCACAATTCGATCTGTCACTTTAAGATTTGATATCACTATTATCTCTAATCATCATAATTCTCTTGTTTGGACACTCTGAAGCATAATGTCCAAGTCCCTGACACCTAAAACATCATTACAAGTACGTTTAGGTTGAGTTTTAGATTTACCTTTGGAACTAGTAAGGACATCAATAGGTTGAGTCATTTCCATATGTCATCAAGTATAAAAAGGAGCAAGTTAATGTAGTTGTCGATGCTCTTTGTAGGAGGTATGCACTGATTTCTATATTGAATGCAAGGTACATCATCGTTACTATGGTAGGATCAAATGTTTCCTTCAATGCTTCCTTTGTCTATGTAGATAATTGTTCGTCTAAACGAGAAGCTTTGTGGTCTGAAATTGTTAACTATTGTATTGCCTGGGAGACTATTCCGTGGATTCTATTGGTGGATTTCAATGCTATTCGATCACACGATGAGAAGTGTGGAGGCACTACATCATGGTCAGGGTGGCAAAATGACCTCAACAATTATGTGCTGAAGTCATGTCTAGAAGATCTTAGAGTCATAGGTTCTAGATTCACTTGGACCAATCGGCAAAGTAACAATACTCTCTTGAAGAAGCTGGATCGGGTTCTTGTTAATGTCAAATGGAATTGCGAATTTACAAGTTCAGAAACTTGCTTTCTACCTTTGGTATCTTAGATCACTCTCTTATGTTAGTTAAGATGGCAAGTTTGCCGAAAAGGAGGCTTCCATTCAAGTTCTTTGATTTTTAGGTAGATCATCCTCTATTTCTCCCCTTGATTTTCGAGACATAATGTAAGGAGGTCATAGACACTCCCATGTATGTTTTGTGTAACAAGTCGAAAAAATGTTAAAAGGGTTTTGAAATAGTTTAATCTCTAGTACTTTTGTAAGATTTCAGAGAAGATGTTAGAGGCTCAATGTCGGATGCAAACAAATCCTTCAGATTTAGAGATCCATAGAACTGAGCTGAAGGAGTATGTGAGGCTTGATGAAGCTGAGGAGAGCTTCCTTAGGCAAAAGTCACAGTTGCAATGGTTGAACCTAGGGGATAAAAACTCGAAATTCTTCTTCAATTCGGTGAAAGGTTTTCACAGCTGCAACAAGATCCTCTCTATCCATAATGAAAATATGATGTGTTTTATAGATGTCATAGAGGTTAAGGATACTATTGTGAGTCACTTTCAAAAGATTTTAGGAGGTTCTAATATGAAATGGTTCTTGATTCTTCTATGCTTTTTGGGCTCTTCCTAAAAGATTATCTCATCTTCAAAGTATGTTCCTCGACTCTCCTATAACCAATGAAGAAATTCAGAAGACCTTTTTCTCTTTTAAGGACAATAAAGCTCCCGGTCCGGATGGTTTCAGTGTAGGTTTCTTTAAGAAATCTTGGAGTATTGTCAGCCCAAACATTATTAATGTTATTCGATCTTTCTTCTCTTCTGGTCGGCTTCCCAAGCAAGTAAATGCTACAACTATATCTTTAATCCCTAATCCCTAAAGTCCCTACCCCATCAAAGGTTACGGACTTTAGGTCTATCTCATGTTGCAAACTGTTTACAAATGCATGGCTAAGCTCATCGCTAATAGAATTAAAGGAGTATTGGCAGATCTGGTTGGGCCTTTCCAAGCTGCTTTTGTTAAAGGGAGAAATATAAGTGATAATATCTTACTTTCTCAATAGCTTCTTCCTAATTATCATAGAAATATGAATATTGGGTCCTCCTTGATGCTGTATGAAGGTGCATCTTATGAAAGCTTATGACTTGGTAAGATGGGATTTCTTATTGGCTATTCTTCTAATGGTTGGGTTTCCTTCTCGCATGGTTAATTTAATTGGTGAATGTATCTCTACTACTCGATTCTCAGTCTCAATCAACAGAGAACTTCACGGTTTCTTTACTGGATCTGGAGGTTTCAAACAAGGTATCGCCCTACATGTTTGTTCTTGTTATGGAAGTTATCTCGGGTTTATTGGGTAAAATGACATCTTTCTTATGTGGAGTATACTTCAATTTCTGATGAGGATCAGCCCAACACCAAGCGTAATCATGCCAACGGTCTGGAGGTGCCAATTAGGCTAATTACAAGAGCTACGACAAAGAAGCTTAAAGAAGCATTATATGAGCTTGTACAGAATATATGGAGCAAGATGGACCTAGGGGAGCTTGGGACATCTAAGGAGTATGAAGGATAGACTCTAATTCATCTAATTCAGGTCTAAGAAGAGCCCATACCAGCTGATGCGAACCTTGTGATCACGTGGTCACGCAACCCACACGCAAATACATCAATTCCTGAAAAACCAAGTAAATCAAGTTTGATAGGAGTGTGACACAAAGATAACTTGTACCTAGGCACCAGCACTATTAAAAATGAAAAACCTCCACCCAACGAATATTGATTCACGAATGAGAGGTTTAGGATGACGCCACGAACCCAGTTGTTCTTCGATAAGTCATTTTTAGTTCTTTAGAGAACCAAGGAAGAGAGATTATCACACCAACACACAACAATAGTGTGGCAAAAGCAATTTATTGATCTGAAAATTGCGTAACTTACATGTATGGTTATGTCTTATTTATACTGACTCTAGACTCAAACAAACCCTAATGGACCCCTTAGGGTTTATGTGGACTTATATGATGCCTACTTACAATTAAACCCAAATAATATAAAGAAACCCTAAACTAAGAAGAAAATAATAATAATAATAATAAATCTAAATTTAATATTCTAAATATGATGGGATCATTTGTTTGCAAAGTATTCTTAACTGACTTGTAAACTTATTTAATGATAGATTCCTACTATAATAAGCATAGAATAATTGTTTCCATACATCATAAGAATTCCATATTAATATGGAGTTCATACCACACATGGAAACTATATTGTTGCCCATTAAATATCCTTGAAAGATTAGGAAATTCTCAAAACCAGTTGGCACATTCTTGTAGAAAAAGAATCCTAGCTAAATAGGAACTCTACAAGTCAAAAGGAAGTAAATAAAAAAAATTGTACATCCTCTGTTGACCAGTATTGCAATGCCTTCCTTAATTCTGATTGACCTGAAATTTTAACTCTAGATAGAAAAACATGTCAAGAGACTCCACATAAAATTTCAGCTAGATCTAACAATCAGATTAGAAATTATAATTGTTGTTGTAAAACTAGACAATTGCGCATTTTACATTAGAATCCAAATCTGTTTTTTTCGTTCCCCGGATCATATCATTCAGATACCAAATGATGCAAGTTCCTCTTGAAGAAGCAGTCAAGCAATCTACAAGCAAAGACATCAATTCTCGAGAAGGCAAGTAAATCAGGTTTGATAGGAGTGTGACACATAGATAACTTGTACCTAGGCACCAACATTATTAAAAACGCAAACCTCTACCCAACGAATATTGATTCGCGAACGAGAAATATAAGGATCACACCACAAAATCAGTTGTTCTTTTATAAGTCATTTTTCATTTCTTTAGAGAACCAAGGATGAGAGATTATCCCACCAACACATAACAAGTGCGAAAAATGAAGTGTATTGATCTCTCATCCTTGGTTCTTTGGAGAACCAACGAAGGGAGATTATCCCACCAACACACAACAAGTGTTTTTAATCTGAATTGTCTATCTTTCATGTCTAGTTATGCCTTTATTTATACTAACTCTAGACTGAAAAAAACCCAAATGGACACCTTATGTGGACTTATATGATGCTCACTTACAATTAAACCAAATTAACATAAATGAACCCTAAACTAAGAAGAAAATAATAATAACAATAATAAATTAGAATTTAATATCTTAAATATGATAGGATCAGATTTGCTACCTTTTAGGAGTCCTATATACGCTAGGAGAATCAAATCTGAAGTTGCCTCCTCTTTAGTTTTCTTGTTTGGAAAGTATTCTTAGCTGACTTAAAAACTTATTTAATGATGGATTCCTACTATAAGGCGCGCTAAACATACAAATCAAAGAAGATGATGTAGATTAGCAACGGGAAAACATTTCACACTCGATGTCACATCCAAAACAAGGTATGTAGCATGCGCAAACTCATTTTTCTCATTTGTTATCACAGTAACTCTAAAATTTTTAGGTACAACTTGGGTTGGACTTACCCATTTGCTGTCAGAGATAGGATAAATGATTCAATTATCTAGAAGCTTAATGACTTCACTTCTCACTACTTCTTTCATATTAGGATTACGTCTTCGTTGCATTTCTATAGATGATTTAACATTTTCCTCCAACTAAATCTTGTGTATGCAAATCAAAGGATTAATTCCTTTTATGTCAGCTATAGTCCATTATAATGCATTTTTATGCATTTTCAGAAGCCTATAACAACTTACCTTCTTGACAAGCATTAAGTTTGGAAGAGATTGTTACTGGAAAAGTTTTATTTTCTCCTAAAAATGAGTACTTGAGATCAGATGGTAACGAATTTAAATCAGGTTTTGGTGGTTGAACACATGAAGGTATGGACTCAATTGATCGTGGTGGCGATTCTTCAATTTTTGGTCTCCAACTACTCACCTTTGATTCTTCTTGAAAATAAACCATTTGCAAATCTTCAAATTCATTAAACTCAGTTTCAATGAAATTATTTTCAAATTGATCATAAACTAATTTTTCAATAAAGTTTACTTCCTGTAAATCATTATCATCTCCAGGTTGCTTGCAAATGTTAAAAACATTCATCTCCAATGCTATGTTTCCAAAAGATAATTTCATCAGTCCATTCTTATAATTAATTAATGAGTTAGAAGTTGCAAGAAATAGATATCCTAAAATAACTGGAATTAAATTGCATGCTTCAAAAGGTTGTGTATCCAATAAATCAAAATCCACGGGATAAATGAATTTATCAACTTGTACTAATACATCTTTAACTACTTATGGTCGTTATATTTCAAAGCATTATTGTTTTGAAGAATGACACTTACTTGTTCGGCTAAAAATGCTTTCTTTTTCACATTCAATTTTCTCTTCATGATGCACAAGTCTTTCAAAAATTTAGCATAAGATGGAACCTGTTTAATAGCATCCAACAAAGGTATATTGATCCTCACCTTTTTCAAAGTTTCAAAGATTTTAGAATTGTGATTGACTTTTCTTTATTTAGTCGTGGCATGAGGAAATGGAAGTGCTGGTAGGGAATCAGTCTTTTCTTTGCAATGTTTAGGTTCAACATCTTCCGTACCCTTAGAGATTGATTCGTCATCTTTCTCACAAGGTTCAAGAATGAGTTTTTCAATAACCTTACCACTGCGGAGAGTAATGACTGATTTGACTTGATCTATATGTTGGCTTTCGGAGTTACTCGCACTTGAATTATATTTGCCCTTTGGGATTTTACTGTGGTTGAGAAAGAAACTTACCTTTCTCCTAAAAACTAAAAGCAGATGTGAATTTTGCAAGAGTATCTTTTAAAACTGCTATAGTTTGCGCATTTTGAGTATTGATTGTCTCTTGCTTTTCAATGAATGCATGCAATGTTTCCTTAAGATTTCTTATAGCACGGAGAGCATATCCATGAGAATTTTGAAAATTATGGTGTGCTTGAAATTATGGTTGTGAAATTTGTGCATTATTGTTGCTACTATTTCAATTGAAATTTGGATGATTTCTCCAACCAGGGTTGTACGTTTGCGAGTATGGATTTTGATTTGGCCTTTGAAAACTGTTTAAAGCGTTGGCTTGTTCATGGAGACATTCCTTGTAAAAGGGTAAAGTTGAACAATCATTTGTTGAGTGTTCATTAGTTTCACACATTTAACATACAATTTCTTGAACAGATTTTAATTGACCACTCCTTTTTAATTCCAGTGCCTCAACGTTTCCTGCTAAAGATGCAAATTTGACTTGGAGGTCATGATCTTCCCTAAGGTTATACATGCCTCCACTAGATGTATGCGGTTGAGTTTTACCCGGTGTCTCACAAGTACCTGCAGTGTCCCAATTCTAAGCATTTTCAGCTAAAAAGTCCATGTACTCCACTGCTTCATCAGGGTCTTAATCTTTAAAAGTTTCATTGCACATCAATTCTACCATTTGCCTATCTCTAGATGTTAACCCTTCATAAAAGTGTGAAACTAATTTACATGTTTCAAAACTATCATGAGGACAGGTAGTGAGCAAGTCTCTATACCTATCTCAATACTGGTAAAATGTTTTTCCTGGTTTTTTAGTGCATGTGGTGATTTGTCTTTTGAAAGAGTTTGTTCTATGACAAGGGAAAAACTTCTTTAAAAACTGTTGTTGCATTTCATCCCAAGCACGAATGGATCTTGATCTAAGATTTTGTAGCCATGTTTTAGCTTTATTTTTTAGGAAAAAATGAAAAAAAACTTTAATTTGATAGTGTTCATGCTATAATTTGATTCATTACAAGTGTTACAAACTTCTTCAAATTCTCTCAAATGCAAGTATGAATTTTCTATATCTAAGCCATGAAAAATAGGTAAAAGTTTAATAATACCTGGTTTGAAATTGAAGTGAGATGCATCAAGAGGAAAAATTACACATGATGGTGCACTTGTTCTTGTTGGATTTATGTGGTCTCTAAGTGTTGTAACACAGTTAGTCTCATTATGAAGTGATTGGTTATCCTCTTCGGCCATGTTTTCTGAAGAAGTTGAAGATTCCCTACAGAGTCTATCACTTATTGTGCATGACCAAACTCTCATACAAGTGTAAAAGAAAAAAATAGAAAACGAAGAAACAAAATTAGAAAGGAAAAAAATGAAAAGAAAAATAAAATAAAATAAAATATATAATTTATACAGTAACTTACATCCCCAGCAACGGCGCCAAAAACTTGACATGATCAAATAGTTGATGTTTTATCCCAAGTGCAAGAGTGTCAAGGTAATAAATAACCCGGCAAAACCGGGGTCGATCTATAGGGATATTAACTATATAAAATCACAAATAAAAGAAAAGGAGTTGACAAGAACTTTAAGATGTGATATTAATGTGAGTATTAAACAAAGATAAAACAATTGTCAAGGTTAGAGAATCCACTAAGTATAATATAAATTATATATTTTATATAAGTATAATATAAACTCCTTTTATATTATTATAAACTCCTTTTATTACTTAACTAGAAATCACACAAAAAAAAAGGTTCCCATCGGATGATTTATCATCAATAGCTCATTATAAATTATTAATATGATCATATTAATTATCTTATTTTAAGTAATACCAATACTTGTAAATATGATATATCAGGTATTCATGATGCTAATTTATGTCAACAACAAATCAAGTTTCTTTCATAGCACAGATGTCGGTTAACCGTACAGTTAGTTATGAAATGATTGAGTATTTGTTGTACCAAGGGCTGTGCAACACAAATCTAGATTAACCATTTAACAAGTAAGGTATTAAGAGTGAGTAAGAAATAGGCTTCTCTCAGTTACAAGGGAGGATGGGGAGGTTATAGAAGGACACAAGGCAGTCAAATCAGAAGTAATTGCGTACTTCCAAAGTGTGTTAGGAGTGAAACAAATGCCCGGGGGTTTGAATGAGGAAGTGGTAGAATCAGCAATTAACTTGAAATTGTCTTCAACGCAGCAGCATGTACTAGCTCAAGTTGTGATTAAGCATGCTATGTTTAGTTTGAAAAACAATAAAGCCCCTGGTCTGGATAGTTTCAACGCAGGTTTCTTCAAAAGAATGTGGCACATAGTTGGGGAAGATGTAATCAACGCTGTTAGCTCCTTCTTTCAGACTTGTAGAATGCTTAAGGAAATGAATGCTACATCCATTTCCCTTGTTCCTAAAGTTGCTAATCCTATGAGGTTAACATATTTCCGTCTTATATCTTGCTGCAATACAGTTTACAAATGCATTGCTAAGATTCTAGCTTGTAGAATCAAAGCTGTTTTGCCATCCTTAGTAGGTCCGTATCAGACAGCTTTTATCTCTGGATGAAGAATCAGCGACAACATTCTGTTGTCTCAGGAACTAATGAAAGGCTATCATAAATCTAGAGGACTTGCTCGTTGTGCTATGAAGGTAGATCTGATGAAGGCTTATGACTCTGTCCGGTGGGATTTCGTTGATGCCACGTTAATAAAAATGGGATTTCCTCGAACAGTAACTAATTGGATCATGGTCTATGTTACATCATGTCAATTCTCTATCAACATCAATGGTGAGCTTGCAGGTTAGTTTCAAGGGGGGAGAGGGCTGAGACAAGGTGACCCACTATCTTCATATTTGTTTGTTCTATGTATGGAAATCCTTTCAGGGCTGTTCCGCAAGATGAGTGCCGATCAAAACTTTAAGTTCCACTGGAGATGCAAGAAGGACAAAATTTCTCATCTTTGTTTTGCAGACGACTTGATGATTTTTAGCAAAGGGGATGTAAACTCGATTCGTATGATAAAAAATGTACTCACTGAGTTTCAAGATCTATCAGGTCTGTATCCAAATCCAAACAAAAGTGACATCTTCTTGAGTGGTCTGTTAGATGCTGAGAAAGAACAGATTATTCATATTCTTGGGTTTAGAGAGGGGGAGCTTCCTATGAGATATTTGGGAGTGCCCTTTATCTCATCCAGACTAAAGGCTGTCTATTGTAAGGGCCTCGTGGATCGACTCACCTCTAAAGTTCGACACTAGACTTGTAGAACTCTCTCGTATGCAGGACGAGTACAACTGATTAATTCAGTTTTATTTTCCATCTAGGTCTATTAGGCATCTCTCTTCCTCTTACCTGGGCAAGTAATAAAAAGTGTTGAGCAAATTATGAGATCCTTTCTTTGGTCAGGTTCAGATATGAGAACTACCGGGGCTAAAGTGGATTGGGAACAGGTATGTCTTCCAAAAAAGGAGGGGGGGCTAGGAATAAAAAGGATAACAGAATGGAACAAGATTGCTTTGTTGAAACATATATGGAACCTGTGCAATGATTCAGATGGCTCAATCTGGTCTACTTGGATTAGATCCAATCTGTTGCGAGGTAGGAATTTCTGGACAATGAAAGCACCAGAGAATTGCTCTTGGGCTTGGGGAAAGATCCTAAAGCTCAGATCGTTAGCATGGCCGAAGATGCAGTACGTCATAGGAGATGGCATGACAACCGCTCTATGGTTTGACAATTGGCATCCTCACAGCCCGCTCGTGAATTCTTACGGTGAAAGATTCATCTACGATTTAGGTGTGGGAAATAATGAGAGGGTGAATATGCTGATTAGTAACTCAGAATGGAGAATCCCTACCACTCAATCTATTGGCTGGCACCCCATTATAGAAGCTATTCCTTTCAATCCTAAGATGGGGCAGAAGGATGAGATTGTGTGGTTGGATTCACCAAACACAGATTCTCGGTCAAAGTAGCTTGGGAGAACCTAAGATTTCATAATCAGGTTGTTGAATGGCATGACATTGTGTGGTTCAAGAATGCTGTTCCAAGACATTTCTTTCTTCTATGGGTGGCTGTCCAACAAAAGCTCACAACTCAGGATAGACTTCATCGGTTTGGTATACATGGTCTCAATCAATGCTCACTCTGTCTCCCCAACAATGAAGATCATAACCACTTATTCTTTGAATGCTCCTATACTAAAGCGATATGGTGGCATGTTTGTGACAGATGCGACATTCCAAGAATGACGAAAAGGTAGGAGGAATGGATTCGATGGGCAACTGTTACTTGGCATGGTAAAAGTTTCGTCAATTTATCTCGTAAATGGGGTTTCGCGGCTACAGTGTATTATATCTAGCAAGAACGGAATGCAAGGATATTTGCAGGAATGTCTAGAACTCCAAATTTGGTCGTTGATCAAATAGAATGTATCATTCGTGAAAAGCTTGATTTGATGAGGAACGCTCTCCCAACAGATGAAAACATAAGGATCCAAAGCGTTTGGAGGGTCAATAACATAGACTCTTAAATTGATATTTAGCTGGTTGTATTGGTATCCCTAACAAGTCTAGTTAAGTCGAGGTGTTCTGCTTTGTGGCTTCCTGTAGCCATTTGTTGTTTTATGTTTTCGTGCACATTGTAAATCTGGGGTATGCCCCTTATAATCTTTTTATATTCTTCTTTTAATATGTCTATCAACTTACCAAAAAAAAAAAGAGTGAATAAGATAAAAATGACAAGACATGTTAATAGCAAACTTTCTTGAATATAAACATTAAAGTTCATGTTGAGTTTATATTATATTTATTCTAACACCATTAGTGAAACCTTTTTACCTTAACAAATAAACTTAGCTAAACATAATGAAGAAGAGAAACTTAAATAAACAAGATAAGAACATAATTATGATGAAAAGTATAAATAAGAGATTAATGAAAATATAACATGAAATAAAACTTGAGCATTACAAGAATACAAAGAATGAAAGCAAGAGCATGATCTTGATCTGAAAAATAAGATACCTAAATATATGGCAAATGCCTTCTTTTATAGGCTAAAACAAGATACCTATTGATTTGATGACTAATTATTTAGTTGGTGGCCACCTCTTGACTTGGTGGCTAGCTATTGACTTGTTGTTTGGACAAAATATCATTGCATCAGATTCTGAATAGATAGTTTTCGTAAAAGTTGTGGGCATTTGCCATAGATTTCCACCAAAAAAGGAATGAACTCATTTGGACTTCTAGAACTCATGATATGAGCTGAACACTAAACAATGTCTGGGTTGCAGACAAATTCAGACTTCTTTTTTGTTGTTAAGATTTGAGCTTGAAAATGGCAGCTTCAAATCTTGGACTTTTTATGAATGTTTTAGGCATGTCTTAGTTTTTCATCAAGATAAACCAAACCTAAATCCAAGGTTTATAGCTCTGGTTATGACATAATAACCGAATGGTGTTCTAGTTTGAATTAAACCAACATCTCTTTATCTTCTCAATTTTAATAGTTAAATAAATCAATCAATTCTTTAAATTGTGAGATACGCCTGCATTTAAAATAAACATCTACCATAAATTAAAAATTATCTTATATTATCATATTTGTTATTATAAAACATGCTTAAGTTAGGGAATTTAATGATACTTTAAGTGCAATATGACGATATAAAACCTTAATGAAAATGCACTTTTAAGTATTAATCACCAACAACCCATTGGAGGTGCCAATTGGGCCAATTACAAGAGCCAAGGCAAAAAGGCTTAAAGAAGCATTGAAGAGGCTTAAATAAAGGCATCAGCAGACATGTAAGGGTTACGATATTTTCATATCAATAAACTTCTTTTGCCGCACTTGTTGTGTGATGGTAGGATAATTTCCCTTCCTTGGTTCTTTAAAGAACAACTGGCTTCGTGGCGTCATCCTTATACTTCTCGTTCACGAATCAATATTTGTTGGGTGGTGATTTTCCATTTCCAATAGTGCTGGTGCCTAGGTACAAGTTATTTTTGTGTCATACTCCTATCAAACTTGATTTACTTAGCTTTTCAGGAATTGATGTTTTTGCGTGTGGGTTGCATGACCATGTGACCACAACAAAATCCCAAGGGGCAATACAATGCAAATGCAAGTAGTTCTGGAAGCCAACACATGGATCAAGCTAAATCAGTCATCACTCTTCGCATATGGTTATTGAAAAATCCATTCTTGAACCTTGTGAGAAAGATGATGAGTTAATCTCTGAGGGTAAGGAAGGGGTTGAATCTGAACATTGTAAAGAAAAGACTGATTCTTCGCCAGCACTTCCATTTCCTCATGCCATGACCAAACAAAGAAAAGTCAATCACAACTCTAAAATCTTTGAAACTTTCAACCAGGTAAGGATCAATATACCTTTGTTGGATGCTATTAAACAGGTTCCTTCTTATGCTAAATTTTTAAAAGATCTGTGCACTGTGAAGAGAAAACTGAATGTGAAAAAGAAAGCCTTTTTAGCCGAACAAGTAAGTGCCACTCTTCAGAATAATAATGCTTTGAAATATAAAGACTCTTGTTGCCTACAATTTCATGCTTTATTGGAGAACATAAATTTGAAAGAGCTTTACTTGATCTTGGAGCTAGTGTGAATTTACTTCCATATTCAGTTTTTCAAAGTCTCAATTTAGGTGAGTTAAAACCAACTTTTGTAACTCTTTTACTTGCCGATAGATCTGTAAAAGTGCCTAAAGGAATAGTTGAGGATGTGTTAGTACAAGTCGATAAATTCATTTACTCTATGGATTTTATTGTCTTGGATACACAACCTGTTGAAGCATGGAATTCATTTACTTCTAATGCATTGATTAATTATAGGAATGGACTGATGAAGCTATTATTTGGAAACATGACATTGGAGATGAATATTTTCAATATTTACAAGCAACCGGGAGATGATAATGATTTACAAGAAGTAGTTTCTATTGAAGAATTAGTTTATGATCAACTTGAATCTACTTTGAGTAAAATTGAGTTGGATGAATTTGAAGATTTGCAAATGATTTATTCTCAGAAAGAAATCACAGATGAAAAAGACACCGAAAATGTTGATGCGGATCTTTTGTCAAGAGTGACAATAGATTCGACATCCGACATCACACTGATTGTGCATCAAAAGTACCATTAAGTCTCTTATTTTACATATGTATTTATTGTTTTTATTTGGGTTTTTTATAATAATTGATGTGCTTTTTAGTAATGAAGTTTCTTTTAATGTTTCGATAGGTTTTTGGAGCTTAAATGAATTATTTCAGAAAATTTAACGTCGGAATTCGGAACAAAGAATTGAAGAGAAATTTAGTTGAAGATTGAAGAAAATCTTGGTTCAAATAAGTGCTCCAAATTTGCCCCAAAAATCAATTCTATTCCAATTCTAGAAAAGAATATC